>Ga0209414_1000728_pt1 | contig 16093 bp, 6 predicted proteins | sample LakVidmifraction_4_FD_181154 | JGI IMG/M metagenome (GOLD analysis project Ga0209414, IMG submission 181154) | Hypersaline microbial communities from Lake Vida, Antarctica - Brine Hole Two &gt;0.2 micron (SPAdes) (version 2) | ecosystem: Environmental > Aquatic > Non-marine Saline and Alkaline >... | reverse complement strand
TCGTATCTCTTAAAGTATACTGTAGCCCAGCTATTACAAAAACAATTCACTCTTAAATTACAAACTAAAGTCCAGAACGTAGTAGCTGGGTTGGCCGTCTAATTAAGCAAATATTCCGGAGGAGTTCCACCTCCCAATAATCACCTGCAACGAAGATCGTTGTTAGTTTTAACCTCATAACTTCATTGTTTTTTTAAGGATAGTATAGTGTAACAAAAAAGTCAATATAAAATGTCAAAATTATGAAAAAATTATGTTTTTTAGAATTACATATTGCATGATAGTGTAGTATAGTGTAAGATTTCAAAGTGAAAATTAGGAAAACATTCAAAAGAATGTAATGTTTTATATACAAGTTATTTTATAGTTTAGTAATTGATAAGGAGTCAATATGTTCAATATTCAAGATAAAGTGAAAATAGTTTTTGTTCTCTTATTTATTCTCATGTCTGGGCATGTTTACTCTGTTGAAACAAAGATGGATGACAATTCTTTGGTTGACATATCTCAGAATTGGGAAAAGCCATTAGATATAGGCAGAGTTTCTGACGAATGGACAGAAAATGGTTCTGTTATTTTGTTGGGGCAGGCTAGCCAGACATTGTATCGTCCAGCCAAATGGCAGGGGATAGTAGATAAGTCTGCTGTTATTCACCTGGCCTGGGATGAGAAATGGCTATATTTTAAAGCTGATGTTCTTGATGATAAGCTTATGCAGGCTAGCACTACTGGAGCAGAGCCCTGGCAGGGGGATAGTTTTGAGTTATTCTTTAATGTACAACCTGGAGAACAACGAACATCATGTTTCAGACAAATTTCACTTGTTCCTGCTCTACAACCAGATAAGAAACTTGAAGTTATATGTCCACAGGCTGATTTTTTAGGAGTAGAAGGAAAAACAGTTGTTTATGAAAAAGGATATAGTCTTGAATGCCGTATCCCTTGGTCTAACCTTGCACCATTTCGTCCGAAAGTTGGGGCGTTGCTAGGTTTTCAGATTATGTTGGATGACCGCGATAGTCGTGGGCGTAAATCACAGCTTTGCTGGTATCCATCAGCTGCTACCTATATACTTCCACTTGAGATGGGAGTTCTTAGACTTGGTAAAAAACCGGTTTTGCAAAATCCGATTCTCGCCGGGCCATCGACAATGTGTGTGACTCATCCTACTCAAATGAAGTTTTCCATAGTTTCACCCATTGCCAATGTGACTAAAGCACGCATTAAAATGTTAGAAAATTCTCCGGCATTAATAAATAAAACTAATTCAGACAAAAAGCAGAATTCAATAGAAATTCCACTTGAGACAATGGGGAATGTAGTATCTTTCGGCGAAGGAGTTTTTGATGTCTCCGGAATTGATGGAACTGGAATTTTTATGGTGGAACTGCTTGAAACTAACAACAATGTTGCTGCAACTACTATTTTCAAGACAGAGTTGGTTGGGCAACGTTATACTTCACTACAGTCCCGCTTAAAGGATGATCAAAAGAGAGTTGATGCCATATCATTAAAGTCAGGTGATGCTGTTGGAGCCGAAGAGCTTGCTGGTGTCGGGTTCTGGTTGTGGCGTCTTCAAGCACTATATGGTAATGAAGTTCGTCCTGAAAGAGTTGATGTAGAACTGCTGAACCGTATGATGGCCGAGTTGTCGGAGGTTGAGACTGCAATCGACAAATTGGAAAAGGGTCAAGATCCCTATGATAAAAAAAGTGGTTCACTTGTAAAGGCTTATAAATCACCGTTAACTGGTGAATTCAGACCTCATTCTCTGTTTGTGCCAGAGTCATATAATTCATCAAAACCACTTCCATTAATAGTTCTTCTTCATGGTATCTATGGTGATGATCGGCATCTTTTTCAGATGCTTAAAGATGTTGATAATTTAGGTGCAATTGTTTATCAGGCTGCTTCGTATCGCCAGTTTGACTGGTCGGATATTTCAGCTGCTGAGACATGGAAAGGCTTGGATCAGGTTTTAAGTGACTACTCAATAGAGCGAAATCGTATTTATCTGGTTGGGTATCATATTGGAGGAAGAGGAGTTCTGCAGCTGGCAATGGATAGACCAGGGTTTTTTGCAGCTTTGGGATCTATGTATTCAGGAATTGATACTCATCTTCCTTATCCTGCTCTTCAGCTATATCCAGAGTATTATGAAAAGGCTGCGGATAATCTTAAACCTTTCCCACACTATAAGAAGCCTCCTCCACCTGAACCACTAGAAGATGAACTTGAGAAAAAAGTATATGAGAGTCTATCGCTTGTTACCCTTGCAGATAATATAACAGGTGTGCCAATGGTTCTTGTATATGGTGAAGGAGAACCAGATGCAGCAGCCGAACGTCTTGCACTTCTTGATAAACTTTCTAAAAGTTCTTCAAAGGTAATCACAGAATATGTACCGGGAGCTCAACACGGTAGTAACCCACCACAATTGCGTGATCCAAAATTCTACAAATGGCTGTTGGCACAGAAACTGGATCCAACACCGGATCATTTTAAGTTTGTTGTTACTGATCTGAGAAATAATGAAGCATGGTTTACCAGAATTGATTCCCTATTTTCAGCACTTGTGCCTGGAAGAGTTGAGTTCAATCGTAAAGGTAACATATTTGAGTTTACAACAACCGGAGTGGATGCATTTACCCCGATAGTCTCTACTAATGGTGTTAATGTTTCTTCCGAGCCTATAAAGGTTGTTGTTGATGGAGTTGTCTTTGAAAACATTTCTGCAGATGAATTGCCTCTAACTTTGATAAAGAGCAGCACAGGCAACTGGAAACGCGGAGTAATGGATTCAAAGCGCAAGCGTCATGGGTTATCTGGTCCAATAGATGATTTCCAACATGATAGTTTTCTTTATGTTTATGGAACAAATGGAACTGAAGAAGAAAATGCAGCACTCGAAAAAGCGGCACGCAAGTTTGCAAATCGTGGTCTTGGTGCTGAATTTAATATAAAGGCTGATAAGGATGTTACAGATGAGGATATAAAAACCTCACATATTGTCTTGGTAGGAACTCCAACTGATAATTCACTCCTTGCTAAGATTGCTGATCGATTACCTTTGAAGTGGAATAAAGATGGTTTGCAGATTGGCGACAGAATTGTTAAAGGAGATAAAGCTGCCGGATGTATGATTTATCCAAATCCGCTTATGCCAAATCGCTATGTTGTGGTTGTGACGTCAAAAGATGTGAATCTTTATTCTCGCATATGGAAAAAACGTTCTGGTGTGGATTATGTTATGGGTAGTTATAATGAGGAAGACAAGAATTTTGATACTATCTATTTTGGGCGTTTTGACTCTGATTGGAAGCTCAAATAGCAGTTGGGTGATAAATATGAAAGCAGAGATTTAGCCACTAAAGATAAACAATAGGGTGAAGCAATGAGCGTAGTGAATGGCCCACGGGTCGAATAAAAACGTATCAAACACACAAACCATGACAGATCCAAAATTGTAAACTCAAGATTGCTGCACAACTTGTTTATTAAGGTAGCACAACCTTCCAGGTTGTAGGCGTTTTCACTTGCAACGAAGGATCGTTACGTTACCTTGTAGCACACCTGTTGACACCCAGCAACTAAGGATTGTTGTGGGGCTGTCCCAAAACTTAATTTCCGTGCCCACGGGACACGGCTACAGTTATGTGTTCTTGAATAAAATATTGTAATCTGCGGCGATGAAACATCGCCGCAGTTAATTAATAAGCCTCTATGTTACTTTATTATAAAGAGTGTTCCGCCGGACATCTTTTTGATTGTGAACGTGCCGTCAATAGTGCCGTTGTCAGATATAGAGAATAAGACATCAGGATCCATATTGGTCAGTGTGATGCCATTATCGGTAATGGAACCGCCTGAGCATGTTATAATGTCATAACGTTCAGCATCATTGCCATCATCATCATAGATTGCACTGATATCAACAGCAAGAGTTCCTGAGAGAGTTATATCTCCAAAAACTTTTAGAACAGGAGCCTGATTTGTTGTTGCTCCAATTGTAAATGCCAGTGTACCTTCATCGTTATTCAACACAAGTGAATTTGTGAAAACAGCCTGACTATCTGGTAGAATGTCCAGTGTTCCTGCATTAATGAAGGAACCATCCTGACATAAAACACCAGCAGTACCAGTTGTACGAATTATTCCAGCAGGCGCATTGCTGAAGCTGCCTGTAACAACAGGATCAATGATTATTGGATATGTTACATCGGTAGCATTAACTAATGAGTTGTTAATGAAAGAAATTGCGTTATCACAAATCTTTCCTGAACCAGATATACCTCCTGCGATATTATTCATAATAGCATTTGTTGATGCATCACCGGTGATTATAGGATATTTTAAATAGTCGCCTAAAATTCCTGCAGTCATGATTAGTTGACCATCTCCAGTCATATTGACAGTACCATTTTTTGCAATAAGTTTGCAATCGGTGTTATATCTGGCGGAGGCTGTTGATGCTGAGATAGCATCCATATTAAACAATCCGTCAAAGTCATAATTTCCTTCTCCAGAAATATTAAAAGTTGAAGCACGAATCATCAATAGTGTTTTTCCTGCTAAAAGATCTGTTGTGTTTGATCCCGTCAAACTTGTTGTATTTCCATAGCCATTTCGATGCATGTTATATGCGCCTAAGTGAATGACTCCCCCTTCTACAGAAATTTCCTGTTCCTGAACTATATTTTCAAGTGTAAGGTCTCCCTGGTTTTCTCCAATATAGTTTATAACATTTGCTCCGGTTCGTTGGGAGAATCTCATCGTTCCGCTGTTATATTGAGTTCCTCCACCACCAAAAAATAGTCCGCCAATTTGAAAAACTCCAAAATTTGTAACAGTACCGTTTACCCAAGTCTGGTTATAGAAACTAAATGTGGTTCCTTCACAGACGGTCAGTGTGGCGCCAGACTGTACCTTGAACTGAGTGTAGTTCTGGTTTCCTCCAGCATACAAGCCGTTGTTCGTCCATGTGACAGATCCTTCTATATATAATCCCTTGCCAAAGGCTACGTTGCCATCAAGAATGATTGAGCCTTGATTGTCCACAACTACTGGAGATGTGGTTCCGTCGATGGTGAGTACAAATGGATTGACGTTAACAGTTAGTGAGTCTCCTTCACTGATAGTCACATTATTTACCGTTGCATTTGTATTCAAACTGACAATTGAATTGTTGTTGGTTTCCCCGTCAATAATAACATCTATATTTTGGGGGATTACCTCCGGAGTCCAGTTCGTGGAAGCATTCCAGTCTGAACTTCTGCCTGGTGTTGACCAGATAGCTGCATCTGTTATGCCAGCCGAACATATTAGCAAAGCAATGACGAGCACTGTTGATTGGATTGAATAAATTATTCTCATAATAATATTCCTTTCGTGTTTACATTTGACGCGCTAGTTAGTGTGTCAAAATATTATAATATGTAAACTTCCCCTATATACTTCATAAAGGATGTTTGAATATTATAGTATAGTTAAAAAAAAGTCAAAAGAAAAATTAAAAATTATTACCTTAGATTTTTTGTTTAGAACATAAACATACACTTCACTCAATAGAATTAGTGCTTTAATTATTGTTTTATTACTTTTTGGGTGATAAACATTAAAAATATATTTTCGACGGTCAACGCCCGCCGCTACAGCATGAATCTGCAGTTTTAAGGTTGTTTTTCAAATTGGTAACTGTAGCGGCGGGCGTTGACCGCCTATAAACAAAGAATAACCGGAAAATCAAGGATTATTTAAAATATTATGATTTTTGTTTGACATTTTTTAAATTATACTACATACTTTATGAAAAACATATGATATTAGGTTAGAATGTCGCTGGTGAGTATTACAACGTTTTACAAAAAAGAAAACTATATAGGAGAAAAAGTAATGACAAAAACATCAAAATGGTTCGTATCAGGTATTAGCGCATTTTTATGCATGGCATGTTTCAATGTTGCAAACGCTGCAACCTTCGAATGGAATGGAAGTATTAGTGCATTGTGGACTACTGCTGCCAATTGGACACTCACGATCGGGTCGGATGTTGACGGCATTCCCGACGCCGATGATGACATAATTTTTCCTGCTTCCGGTGCCTACGGTAGCGATGTGGACATGAACGGCAATCAGGCCTGCAACAGCTTGACGTTCAACGCCGGTACCACGACGATATTCGACATCTTTGGTGTCGGCGACGTGTTGACTATCACCAGCGGAGGCGTCACGCGCATTGAGGAAGCCGGGGGTGACACCTCCGAGCTCGGAATGTACTGCGACATCTCGATGCCCGCAGGCACGAATATCTGGGCTATCGCGGGTGACCTCTCCACTACCCCTCAAAGAGGGGTCACGGTCTACGGAAGCATTACCACCGCAGGTACAATCCTCAAGACCGAACGTGGTCGGCTTGCCTTCCGCAGCGCAAACAGCTTCGGCGAGATGCCGACCATTGGCGATGGCATTATTGACATCTATCAGCCCATCGCAGATGTTCTGGGGACTGGCCAGGTCACGATGGATTACAACGGACAACTCGGTATTTACGGGGCATCACAAACCATCACCAATGACGTTGTTATCACGGGAACGAAAAGCAGTGGTGCAGGAATCATGCCTTATGACAACATTCACACCTATGCCGGCCATGCCACTGTGAGCGCCGGCAACATCCTGCGTTTCGGAACTTCAGGTGGCTCGGCGATGATTCTTGACCCGGTAGCCACCATCACGGGTGGCGGCGACGTTGGCGTCATGCGCAGTGGCTTGGTGATGACGAGCACCAACCAGTTTCCCGATGGCTACATGATGGTAGGTCTTGCTGGTGGTGAGATTATTCTTGATGGCATCTCCTGGGGCGATTTCACAAACCACTACAATCAGGGATATGGACAGGGCGATTACCAATGGGATTTTCAAGGCGGCGGATTCGGTGCACGCACTACGCCCCTAATAATCTCCGCACCTCCTGGAAATGACACTGGGGGAACAGACTCTAAGACCTATTTTGACAGGAGTGTCGCCATCGGCGGCTACCATAGCGTTCAGAGTGCTGCTCTCGCAAACGCACCGGTATACGTTACCGTGAACACCGAGCTGTCGACCCGGTGGTCTTGGAACATTGGGTCTCCCTACTCCCCTCCAGACAGCACATATTATACAAATAAGGCGAACCGCTTCGAAGGGAACATCACAGACCAGGTGGCGGCCGGTACAGGATCCTCGCGCGGTGCTCTTAAGTTAAACTCGAGCGTAGCAGAATGGGGCCATCTGGTGCTGGCTGGCACCAATGACTGGACGGGCTCGTACTATCAGAACGGGATGCACGGCGACAGTGGATCAATGAATTCAATCAACACGGGACCCGGCGGACTATTTATTAATGAGAGCTCGGGGGAGAGCGTCTATGTGGGTATCGATGGTAACAAGAGCCTGCCAAAAGGCAATGGCGGCGCGGATGCGTGGCTGGTGGCAGCATCGCGCTATGTGGGAACAGGCGGGTTCATCCTTTCATCCAAGGTGGGAGGGGAAATTTATGAACTTCCAAGTGGCTACAAGTTCCTTCTGGGGTCAGGTCTCGAATTCAATGGTACCCTTGGTGCCGAAGGACCTGCAGGGAGTTCCGCTACACTGCAAGGTGCTGAGGTCGTAATTCAGTCGAGCAAAGAACTTGATGTTCAAATTCTGAATCTACTCGCACGCGGTCCAACCGAGTTTCATCTGGGTGTGGGAAGTAAGCCCGTGACATTCCAACCGAGCTACGGCTTTGACGGAGACAGCGTCGATAACGGCATTGCCGGTGCGGCGACTGTGGTTTCCAACGCAACTACCGCTCGAACCATTAACATGAATGGCGATGGTACGGTAGTGCTGGACAACGTGGACTACACGCAACTTGACGGTACCGGCGACACCAGTGCACAGTTTTCGTGGCAGCTTGGAGTTCCCAACAACACGTACTTTTATGGTGCTCTGCGCGAAACAGGAACGGCTGTTAACAACTCAGTAGCTGCATTTCCATTGAGTCTTGCAGGCGGCGTGTTGGAACTCGGAGCGGCAGACCTTGCTCGCAATACAAGCGCGTCTCCTGGAGCAGGTGATATAAAGATGTTTTATGGTGGAGGTTTTTCCGCATATGGTGCGGATCGCCGAATCAATCTGAACAGCGGCGTCGCATTTAGGGCGGGCGATAGCGGTGCAGGTTTCAACCACGGAGCCTATCCAATCATGTTCGGCTCTCGCACGGCCAATCGTACTGCCATTCTTGAGAATAATATTTATATGTTGGGCAACACGAAGTTTGCAGTCATCCGTGGAACAGGCTCGGTTCCTGAAGGTCGGATTGAAGGGCAGATTGAGGACAGCCCCGGGACATTCACGCTAATTGCGCTGACTACGCCGAACGGTGATCCAATCGAAATGGGCGCACTGGAGTTGGCACACACCAACAACCTCATCACCGGCGCATACATGATCGAAGAAGGCACTCTGCTGGTCAACGGCGGCATTCGTAACGGCACGGCGGCCGTCACAGTTGAAGACGGCGGTATACTGGGTGGTACGGGCACTGTTGTGCGTCCGGTATCTGTTCAGTTAGGCGGCAAGCTGGCAGCTGGCAGCATGGGAATTGGCACACTGACCATTGATGGCGATGTGACTTTGGAAGAGGGAAGTGGTGTTGAGTGGGAATATACTGCTAATAGCGGTGACGTTATCAATATTACTGGAATTCTGACTCTGCCGACTACAGGTGTGGTTACGTGTGTTGGCTCTGAACAGCCTTTGAAAACATCAATACTTATGGCTGCTGGATCTCTGGCTGGTGAAAGCGATTTAAGCAATTGGACAATCGTGGATGCACCTAATGATCGAACATATCTGGATATACAAGGAACAGATGTATATATTATTGCCCCCAGTCCTTTCGGAACGCTTATGATTATTAAATAGGGATTTCCTTTTGGATTCATAATGATTAATTGACCATGCATTTCCTAGGGCGAACACTCGTGGCGGAGCCTAAGAGGGGCTGGAGGTAGGCCATTATAGTAGGTCATTCGTTGCACTCATTGTTGTCGCAGTCTCCAGCCTCACTTCCTTTGGTCGTGTGTTCTGTCGAACATAATAATAGTTTTGTCCTGCGACGCTACAGTACACTTCATGAGATACGAACCATTGCGGTAAATTCAAAGTATGTTGATGAGTCTGAAAAGAATGGTGTTGCAGTTGAAGAAAGTTACAGATGTTATTAAAGACTCATAATAATGAATAGTTCAAGGAGTTATTGTTTATGTCAAGTGCTAAAAATGTAGATCCATGTTTTGCGATAAATTCACCAGGAAATTGTCTGATAGGACCTTATCAGCCGTTAGGATTGGTTCGTCTTGGTCCAGAGACTGTCAATATAAAGTTTGAGGTGTCAGGTTATAGAACTGGTCAGCCAGTTAAATACTTCAGCCATACTCATGTAAATGGTTCAGGTGGACCTGGACGTTTGGGAAATATTGGAGTTATGCCTTTCTTAGCAAAGAAGATGAAGCTTAGTGCAGATGTTCCAGCATCACCAATAATCAATGAAACAGCAAAACTTGCCTATTACAGCACAATTCTTTCCAATGACGGAATTAAAGTTGAGCTAACGGCAACTCAACGAGTTGGTGTTCACCGTTTTAGTTTTCCGACTTCAGATGATGCATGTATAAAATTTGATATTGGTGCAGTTGTAAAGATAGGTTCAGGTGCAGAAAGCGAGACGACTGCAAAATGCGTAGATACAAGCATTGATATAATTTCATCTACAGAACTCTCCGGATATGGAACTTTTCAGGGTGGATGGGGACATGATTTTCCATATAATATATATTTTTATGCACTCTTAGATAAGGTTGCACAATGGCATATACCCAAAGAAGATTCATCATGTTGTATCGCCAGAATGGGAAAGCAGAAAGAGGTGAATTTACGTGTAGGAATATCATTTGTCAGTACGGCAAATGCAAAAAAGAGCATTGAACGTGAAGCATATGCTTCTGATTTTGATACAATAAGGGCTCGTTCATTGGCTGAGTGGGATTCGATTCTGAATAAAATTCAGATCACTACTAATGATTCCAAGTTGTCCAGCCTTTTTTATTCTATGCTATATAGACTTTTTTGTATGCCAACAGATTTGGGCATTGATGATGAAAACTATCAATGGAAATCTGGAGTTAGACAGTTTTCTGAAATTATATGTCTCTGGGATAGTGTTCGTAATACCAATAGTCTTTTGTGTCTTATTGCTCCTGATCTTCAGCGCGATTTTCTAAATGCGCTCATTGATATTGGAGATCACCGAGGATGGATTCCTGATGCCTGGATAAGTGGCAATTCTGCACAAATCCAGGGAGGCAGTTCGTCGGATATACTTTTTTGTGAGGCAAAACTCAAGGGGATTGATGGAGTTGATTATACAAAGGCTTTGAAGTATATGGTGCATAACGCCACAGCTAAATCTCCTGACCCAAAACTCTATGGGCGTTATCTTGAAGATTATAACAGTAGAGGATTTGTTGCCGATGATGTAGGCAATTGCGTTTCTCGACATATTGAATATTGCTATCATGACTTCTGTATTGCAAATCTTGCCAAAGAATTGAAAAAACATGATATTGCAGATAGGTTCTGTAAACAGAGTTTACGCCTTTGGAACTTGTGGAATGATGATATTGAGTGTTTTGCTCCTCGTAAAAAAAATGGGGAATGGGTAGAAGCATTTAATCCGCAGATTTGTAGACGTGATTGTTGGAATGATCCATATTTTTATGAAGGAACTAGTAGTCAGTGGTCTTTCAGTACACATCAGGATTTTGCAGGTCTAATAGCAAGGTGCGGAGGGGCAGAAGCTTTTGTTAAAAGATTAGATGATTTTTTTTATGGCAGGGAAAAAGGAATTACCAATGGAGGTTACTGTTCAAAAGAGACCATGCTTCATGTTCCATATCTTTATATCAATGCCGGTCGTCCTGATAAAACACAATTCTGTGTTCGATACTGTCTTAAAAAGTATTTCAGATCTGGTAGGGATGGACTTTCTGATAATGAAGATATGGGCTGCCAGTCAACCTTTTTTATATGTTCAAGCATTGGTATTTATCCTGTGATGGGACAGGATATTTATTGGTTGACTACCCCTTCTTTTGAGTGCACGGAGATTCCGTTGCCAAAAACAGAAAAGAGACTTGTAATTAAAGCACCAGAAGCCGGAGAAGAAATGATTTATATTGCTGGCGCCACACTCAATGGAAAACCTCTTAATCGGGCTTGGCTACATCATTCTGAAATAGCTAATGGTGCAGAATTGCATTTTATATTATCTGATAAGCCGACATTATGGGGGCGTAAAGAGTTGCCGCCGTCTTTGGCATGCCGTAGGACGTAGGTGGAAGCTTGCAAAGCGAAGGAGTATCTTTAATATTTTATTTAACCAGAAAAATAGACCTTCGTTTACGGTTGAAGGTAGAAGCACACATTTCAATCAATGAAATTAGTATTTTAATTATGCGTTTATTAGCAGTTGGGTGATCCCGCAAGGCGGGATGATATATATTTTTTCGACGGTCAACGCCCGTCGCTACAGCATGAATCTGCAGTTTTAAGGTTGTTTTGCAAATTGCCATCTGTAGCGGCGGGCGGTGACCTCCGAAAAGAGATTCAACCATAAAATCAAGTATTGATAAAAAAAAAGGAATATAAGTATTGATTTTTTAATGATAAATATCGTACACTACTAATGTGTTGATAATGTGAATAGTATAAGAGAAGTATAGAATTATGAAAAAAAATAAGAACAAAAGATTAGGTCCAAATGGAAAACAGAAGTTAATTAGCTCCCAAGTCAGAAAAGATATTCATGCGGGTATATTGGTTCCTGGAGAAAAAATTCCTGCACGTATAGACTTTGAAGCACGCTATGAGTGTGGTCCTGTTACTGTTCAAAATGCATTTAATAAACTAAAGGAAGATAGTTCAATTGTTATCAATGGTAATAAGGGAACCTTTGTTTCTGAGAATCCTCCATGCTTATCTACTTATGCCATTGTGTTTCCATTCGACCCTAGACAGCTAAATAATGAAATTAGTTTTTATGGAACTTTGGCTCAATTGGCTCAAGAAGATACAGCAAATAACAGGTGTCGATTTAAAATTTATACAAACATAAATGGGCATAAGGACGAAGAAGATTATATGCGTTTATATAACGATGTTGTTTCAGAATCTTTAGCTGGTATTGTTTTTGCAACTCCACCATTTGTCATAGAAAAAACAGAGTTATTCAAAGAACTCATTTCAAAAAAATATTTACCCAAAGTAATTATGATGTCCAAAGCGGATTTTTACCCTAATTTTTCTATTATTCAATCTCCAGATGAGGGGTTTATCAAGAAAGTATTTGATTTCTTTGAATCAAAAGGTGTTGAACGGTTGGCAGTAGTTAATGCCCTTACAAGTGAGGATATTCGAATTCCCTATGAAAAAGAGATTTTTGCCGAGGCTAATAAGCGAGGAATAGAGTTGCTAAAACATAATTTTCAGTCAAGATCTTCAGTGTATGCTTCAAGAGCAAATGAGATTGTTCATCTTATGTTAAGTAGAGGAGTGAATGAGCGTCCCCAAGCTCTTTGGATTACAAATGATACATTGGTTGAAGGAGCAACAAGAGGTATTCTTGATGCAGGATTAAAGGTTCCTGATGATCTGATAGTTGTAAGTCATTGTAATTTCCCTGAGAATCCAAAATCTTCTGTTGACACATCATGGTATGGATTAAATGTTAGGACATTTATTGATACAGCTTTGGATATTATGCGTAATTATAGCAAGGGTGGAAACAAACCATGTGTTAGAACCATACCTATTGAGTATTATCTGGATTGATTGAAACCAGAGCTCAAAGAAGAGTTTTAGCCACTGATGAACACCGATAATCACGGAAACAAGAGAAGAATCTTGTCCACAGATTTCGCAGATTGAAGAAAGAGTTTTAAACCACGAATCAATCGAATCTACACGAATCATAAAGTAGAAAAAGAATGAAGAGTTTTGTCATCTAATGGCCATTCGTTGCACTCATTGCTGTCGTAAACTCCAGCCTATCTCCCGTTGGTCGGTTCCTCAAAGATTGTTTGCAGAATGATTTACAGCAGAATGATTATAAAAAGAGAAGAGTTTTGTCATCTAATTAACGCTAATTTTCACTAATTTTTTTGAATGTTATTTTGAGTGTTGATATTTGTTTGCTTCGCCACAAATCTCTGCCCGCAAAATTCCATCCAAAGTATAGCAATTTCTTTAATCTCAAATCGGTAGAAGGTTGCAATTCTGATTTTAGCTCCAAAGGAGCGACAGCATGTAGCCACGGGTGTAAACCCGTGGGAATATGTCATCCCTGGAATTAAAACCCTGAAGGGGTGACACATTTATTCGCACGGCGACACAGAGAGCAAAGAGAACGAATTTGGAAAAGATTCCGCCTGTCTGCGTGCTACGCACAGGCAGGCGCCGTCGCGACGCGGCTACAGGATGAGTCTTGCAGATTAACGGTTAAATTGCAGTTTCAAACTGTAGCCGAGTATGAAGGAAATGGGCTCGGACAGTGTAACGCAAGCTTCTAGCTTGCAAGTGAAGACGCCTACAACCTAGAAGGTTGTGCTACCTTAAAATCTGCAAATCAGTATTGTATTGCAAGTTGTTCCTTTCTATAAATACCGCTAGAGGCATTCCAACATTTACCCTTTACCCTTTACCATTTACATTTTTTCTATGTCCTCATTATCAGGAAAAGTTGACAGGCATGAAGCTGCTTTGGAAGTTGTTGGAAACCAGAGTGTTAGAAGTTTTTAAAAAAATAATAGATCATAAAATCCTCCTTCGCCGTTCCGGTCTACGGCGGACAGGCAAGAAAATGAAGGGTTGTAGTATTAAGGTCTTTAAAGTCCTTAGGAAGAGAGCAGACTTTCCTGTTTTGCTTTTCCTGCATTTTCAATTGACTAAATAACCCAATGACCAAATGACTCAGGACTAAAAGTTTTGAACACTGGTCGGTTCTTCTCGGCGATGAACCATCGCCGCTAAAGTTTAGTGTCCGTGTCTCTTAAAGTGTACTGTAGCGTCGACCGTTGGTCGTCGAATTAAAATAAATATCGCCGAAGGCATTCCTCCATTCGTAATTTGTCATTAGTAATTCGTAATTAATTTATCCTATCCAACCATCTAACGAACCAACCATCTAACTAATTCTCTTTTTGTTGTTAAAAAAACAATGGCAACTAATTTATAAGTAATACCGTGCCTGCACGTGGAGCAATGTTCAATACTCTGAACTCACATATGTCTCCCCAATGGTTATTTATTCGTACACCGAGAGCGTAAGATATCTTATTTGTAACCGGCATAACAATCCATGAGTGCCCTAAACCACCCGTACCGGAGGAGGATGTTACATTGATTGGTGTTGGTGTGTAGTCACTAAATAGTTCGAGGTCTCCTGGAGCAGTGTATGAACTCTGTGTTCCTATTGCCGCCCATGGATATTTCCAATACCCATTAGGATTCACAGCGACGTATGCTTCTGTTGTTTTTTTAGGTGTTGCTCCAAAATCGACAATAATATTGTGAGCCGGAACACTTTGGTGGTAACCGCCAGAGCCACCTTCGTAAATGCTGTTGGTAAGAGCTGAAACATCCTGCACTACTATAGTGTCGTCTCTATATGCTTTAAAAGTTCCGATATGAGTTAAATTCTCTACACGACTTATCGCAACAACAGGTTCTCCATAAAAACTAAGTTCGTTTAGCTCAAACCAGTATTCGGCACTTTTAATGCGTATTGCACTGATTGGAATTTGAAATTCAAGAGGCATATTAAGCACAATTGTTTCTCCGCCGGTTTCTCCGGTGCCAATTGCTAGACCTGTAGAAATAAAATCACATGTACCAACAGGCATTATTTCTATCGAACTGGCTGATCGATCAGCATTACCCGCAACCGTAGAAATGACAACTTCTACTTTTTTTACTACAAAGGGTAGTGGACTGCTCAGAGCTATACAGGCACGAGGATAGCTGTAGGTATCTGCTTTCCAAATAGTTTGAGGGTCGCCATCTAAAAGTGTTGTAAGGTTTGTTCCTTCAATCCATCCGTTGCCGCTACTACCCGTCCAGAGAGCACTTGAATTCAGCACGTTAGTGTTTAATAGTTGTTCTCCAAATGTTGTTGATGCCGTTATACAAATGCAAAATGCTATTGTTGTTGTTTTCAAAAACTGCATATTTAGTTTCATGTTATCTCCTTGATTTTTTGCACTAAACATTATATATTTTGATATTAATATAATACACTATTGATTTATTTATATCTAAATATATCATAGGTTTAATTTTTTTGCAAGTTTTTTCTTTTGTTGAAAAGCCTTTCGGCGATGAACCATCGCCGCTACAAAGAGATGCATGACTTTGTGACCCAGTGACTCTGGACTAAAGATTTTGCACACTGGTCAGCCCATTCTAATCACTTGCAAGCGTGCGTTACCGTTTTCCGCGCCGAGGCGACGCGGCTACAGATTGACGCATGACGCATGGTTTAATTAAGAATTACCAAAGTGACCCAGTGACTCAGGACGCATGATTTTTAGGGCTATCAGCCCTAAGGAACGTCCAACACACTAGCTTTGTTAGTCCCGCCAAGCGGGATCCAATGGTGAATCAAGGTTACCCCTCCGTCCACGCCGTCATTTGCTTTTTGTTTAAAAGCAAATAACAGCGTGGCCACCTCCCCTAAACAGGGCAGGAGCACTTGCGACAAAGATTGTCGCAAGCTAGCCGGGGAGTCCGCGCCGAAGCGACGCGGCTACAGTTCAACGGCGGTGTCTTAACTAAAAACGAAAAACGAGAGACGAATAACGTGATACGTGGTTTCACGTATCACGCATTTATCTATTTTTCAATGAAGACTGGTCCCCAGTTTTTAACATCGAGACGAGCTTCACTAGGCACATCTGATACTAAACCAGTGTTTTTGTTGTGCCAGTATATACGTGCTGCTCTGTTCTTG
>Ga0209414_1000727_pt1 | contig 16098 bp, 32 predicted proteins | sample LakVidmifraction_4_FD_181154 | JGI IMG/M metagenome (GOLD analysis project Ga0209414, IMG submission 181154) | Hypersaline microbial communities from Lake Vida, Antarctica - Brine Hole Two &gt;0.2 micron (SPAdes) (version 2) | ecosystem: Environmental > Aquatic > Non-marine Saline and Alkaline >... | reverse complement strand
ATCATCCTCTTTCATCGATCTTATTTGGTGTTCCGGTTACTCTTGTGTCAGTACTTCGTCGACCATACTTCCTAGCTGCCTCCTCACACATTGCCTCGTACCTAAGGCACTGTATAGCTTTGGTCACACATGATTTGCAGTCCATCAATGACTTATTACAAACAATGCTTGGCTTAGTATACGTTATTACATTAGTCAATTTACTCACCCTTTCCCCCATACGCTAAATTGTTACAGCTTACACAATTTATAGCATATTTACAATTGTTGCAACCGATACAACCCACGCAACCTATACAAAACATGCAATATCTACAATCCTTGCAATCCGTACCATTTACACAATTTTTACAATTTACTAATGATTCAGAATGTAATTTCGATTGCTCCTCTGTAAAATTATTTTCATCCCAAGAATTATCATCAATGTCTACCCAAAAACCATTTACTTTTTTCATCTTTCTTCCTCGCTTTCTTTTTTACACTGGTTTTTATTTTGATTAGTGTAATTAATACAATTTATACAAATTATACAATTTCTACAATTTCTACAATCCCTACATGCTACGCAATTTATGCAATATGTGCACCATTTGCAATCTATGCAATCATTGCAAAGTGTACAAACGGTGCAATGTTCGCAATCTCTGCACTGGTCACAAGTTGTACAATGCACACATTTTATACAATGTATGCAATCTATGCAATTCCTGCAAACTATGCAATATCTACAATCAGTACAGTCAGTACAATCAGTACAATCAGTACAATCAATACAATTTCGACAACTCGATAATGAGTTAGACTTTACTATCGCTTGTTCTTCTGTGCAATTGGTCGCACACCATGAATTATTATCAATGTCTACCCAATAACCATTTACTCTTTTCATATCATTTACTCTCTCTTTCTTTCAATGAAATTTTAACTCTGAACCTATGAAATCTTTAATATTTGTACAACTTATGTACCCTCTACAGTATCTACAATCTTTGCAAGTCGTAAAAACCCATACGGTCTAGAAAATTACTGCACTTTTGGCAAATTATACAATCCTTGCAAAATATACACTCTGTGCATTTATTACAACCTGTGCAGTTTTTACAGTCTATGCAATTTACACAGTGTTTGCAGTTTATACAACTTTTACAATCCAAGCAGTCTGTGCAATTCACACAGTCTGCACAACTTATACAATTTATGCAGTCTATGCATCCTACACAGTTTTCGCAGTCTTTACAGTCCCTGCAATAGGTGCAGTTTATCATTGATTCAGAGTGATGCACTGCTTGTTCTTTGCTATAATAGCGCATGTTCCATCTGTTTTTGTTTTTGTCTACCCACCAACCATATATGCTTTCCATTATTTAGCTTCACTTTCTTTGCGATATACGCAACGATTGCGACTTTCGCAATATTGGCAATATTTGCAATCTCTGCAATTTACGCAATCTTTACAACTTGTGCAATCTATGCAATCTTTGCAATAATGGCAATCTATGCAATCTATGCAATCTATGCAATAATGGCAATTTTCGCAATATATGCAATCTTTGCAATTTGTGCAATCTCTACAATCCACAAGCGTTTCAGAATACCTTATTGCCTGTTCTTCTGTACATTGGTTTGCGTCCCAACTATTATTATTTTCATCTACCCACCAACCACTTACTGTTTTCATATCATTTATTCCTCACTTTCTTTAGAGACGATATATTCCTTTAACTATTTCACCAACTCTATTTTGAGCAGTTGAGTCTAATAGATAACCTCTATATCCATTTGGTTTGTTAATATATTTTAGATTCCTTTCAGATAATGATACATAACCATTATCATAAGGTTCTGAAATACATATTTCTTCATTTTGATTTAACCTTTCTAATAATTTAACAAGTTCAATTACTTTCAAGCTTTTCCACCACCCCATTTACTGTTTTCATATCATTTATTCTCTCTTTCTTAAAACTCTTGTTTTGTTCATACATGATTCCTATCGTATAGAGTATTACTGAGGATGCGAACACGATAAAAACAATACCCATTCCCATTCTCCACCCTGATAGGTAATTCCAGTACTACAGTCTTTAAAAACTGAATTTTCAGACAGTATCAAATTATCTTTTTCGAATGAAGAGTATCGTGGTTTAGTGATTATTGAGCTACCCCATGCTCGAATTGTCGAGTTGTCATATGCATAGACTGTTGAGTCGTTATATGCTTCGACTGTTGAGTCGTTATATGCTTCGACTTTTGAGTCGTTATATGCTTCGACTTTTGAGTTGTCATATGCATAGACTTTTGAATTGTCATATGCATAGACTATTGAGTCGTAATGTGCATAGACTATTGAGTCATTATATGCTTTGATTGTTGAGTTATTATATGATTTGACTATTGAATTGTCATATGCATAGACTGTTGAGTCGTTATATGCTTCGACTTTTGAGTCGTAATGTGCTTTGATTGTTGAGTTACCAAATGCTTCGACTTTTGAGTCGTAATATGCTTCGACTGTTGAGTTGTCATATGCATAGACTGTTGAGTTATAACATGTAGTATTTTTACAGTTTTTTAAGTAGTAGGTATTATTAGTTAACTTCAAGTTATCAATATTAATCAATATATGCTTTTTAGCCCAAGCCATAACAGCCTCAATCGCTCTTTTTTTATCTAGTTCTTCAACATACCACTCTGGTACAATATCTTGGTCTACTACAAATCTCCAAGTATTAATATCTGAAAAAACGTCATTATTTTCTGGGATTAGTTCGAATCTAATAAATTTAGACTCTGCATTTGCCCTAGTGTCTTTGATTTTTAATTCTTCCAACATTCGAGTATGATGTTCATAGTTTGGAACAAAAACCTCTCTTTTTAAAATAATTCCTGATTTAAATTTACACATATTACTATTTCTCCTTTTCTTTGTTTTGCTCATATCCTATTTTACCACGAATAAAGTGTATTGTCAAGCATTTATTGACATGAGATAAGTGTTTTATTCATACATGATTCCTATCGTATAGAGTATTGCTGAGGATATGAACACGATAAAAACAATGCCCATTGCAATTCCCAACCATATTGGATTAAGTATAGCTATTAATACTAATAATATGGTTGGGAATATTAAAGTGACCGTATACGGCAGTATAATCATAGCACCTTTTGCAATAATTATTAATATTTTACTCATGATATATCTCCTTTTCTTTATTTAAATAACTTCTTAATTTTAACTATCAATCTTTCCCTATAAAACAAGCAGTTATTTTCATTATTTATAATTGACGGATGACCATAAATATATCTCATGCCCTCATTACCATATCCTATTAAGGATTTCTTTTTACCAAATAAATATTTTTCATTGTCACTATCAGAAAGCCCTTCTCTTACATCGCTATATCCCACTGCTTTTAAAAATTCCTTAGTAACGCAACCACCACCACTAATGCTATTATATAAGTCAGATTTCTTTCTAAATGATGGGGTTACTAATGGGTTTAACATAACACATAAGTCACTTCCCTTCCTATACCAACCAACGCAATTCTTACAATATATTTTATTACACATTTAATATCCTCCTTTTCTACCTTCGTTTACCTTCTCTGCACCCTTTAAAATATTTATTCATATCGTTAAGGTGAAACCAAAAATGTTGCCCATGTTCATTCCACACATTAATAATTTCAGAATACTCTTCTTCCGCTTCTTCGTATTCATATTCGTTACCATAGATAAAATTTTTATATTCTAATTCTTTTGATTTACAGTAGCATAAGTTTACCATACTCCTCCTTTAGATGAGAATATCATCTAACTCACTCAAGTTGACCCAATAAGGTGTATTTCTATTTTTCCAATTGAATAAATGTCTTTTATCTTTATTATAGTAAAGTCTATAAGAATCTACTACATTACTACTACGATATTCCATAGGCATAGCCATTGGAAATGGTGTAAGTCCGATATCTTTGATATTAGGTTCGTGGTATCCACTTAAGAACTTATAATAACTACCGTGAAACTCTCCTTTATCATGATTGAACTTATATTGCCATTCATCATGTAGTGACTCTAAAAGCGATAATAGCCACTCAAAGTTAGCATATGATTCCCTAACCCATTTTGCACAAGGATGGTTGACGTGGGTTTTTTTAATGGTGGATGTTTTAAGCTTTGGATACAGTGCATTGAACTCTTGAATGTCAGAATCAGAAACTTTTATGCCGATTCCAGTTGTTTCCTCTATTGCTGTTGATAGTAATTGTGCGTACTCACTAACCATTTTAGATGTATGCGTAGCACAATGGTACTCAGCACACTTTTTAACATCATTATCCAATATAAATATATTCATAATATTCTCCTGTCTGATTAAGTTATTAATTTAATTATATCATACTAACACATAATTACTATAGGACTAAAGTCCTATTTTTTTGGCAATTTTATTATTATGTTTAATCAATTTTTTATTTGCGGTGTTTTTTGTTAAACTTGAATTTGTGAAGATATATTTTAAGTATCCAATCACACCATAGCATTTAATTATTCCAATATTTGTACTGTATGGCAATATAATCCCAATTAGTTTATCCTCGTCATAGTAGTCTTTAATTTTATAGATTGTCATATTTTCCTCCTTATATTTACTTAATATATTCTATTGAATAATTTTTAATCAATAGCCTTATTTCTTCTTTTGTTTTAATTTTATAAAATGGGTGTAAAACCACTATCCCTTTAAGGTAGTTGGTAGTTGACTTAATATTAGTCACAAATTTCAGTATTGCCGAAAATCCATTCATTCCCAGAAACAATAGCATTCCTGAAAACTTTAGCATAACCACAAACCATAGCATTACCAGAAATCCTAGTCTTACCATAAACCCTAGCGTTATCATAAATATTAACATTACCAAAAATCAATGCGTTACCAGAAATCGTAGCACTATCATAAATCCTAGCATTGTCAAAAATATTAACGTTATCATAAATCAATGCGTCACCAAAAATCTTAGCCTCACCGTAAATCCTAGCGTTTTCAAAAATCCTAGCGTTGTCAAAAACACAAGCATTTCCAAAAATCCATGAATCACCAATAATACTGAGGTTGTCCTCTTTTTCTACAAAGCCACCTTTGTCACCCTTGTGAACACAACCAAAATCTTTAATCGCTTCAATTCTGTAGAGTGTTCTTCTCGGTAATTCGATTGTTTCCTCTGTTAATTTAAACTTATCATTCATAGTATGTTCCATAGTATATTCTCCTTAATCTGTTTTTTAGTCTATAATTAATTATATTATCTCAGTAAACTGTAATCATTGAATAGATTTGGTATGAATACCTTTTCACTTTTAATAGCTTCGTACATTGATTGTTTATGGTTGTGTTTAGATAGTCTCTCAAATGGTGAACCTTCAACCCTGAATCTCTCACCGTCAATTCTTACGTGCCAATAACTCAAATCAACTAATGGATAGCCACTGTCTGTTACAAATCTAATTCGCTCTGACTTGATAACATGATTCTTTTCTCTAATCATATCAACCAAATCTTCAAAATGAATCTCATTGCAGTCTTCACTATGATATCCTTCTGATATTGGATTGGTTTCATATTTGTCACTGTATTCTTGTCCACATGTTTTCATAGTATATATCCCCCATTCGTGAATGTCTGTTTGTTTGTTTGTCTACTATTATAGTATAACACACAATCAAATAATCGTCAAGCATATTCTATATTTATTTTTAGTAGGGGTTTTTTCCTATATAATAGAAAGTAAAAGGAATGTTTTAAGGTTTTTAGCTTTTACCTTATATTTTTCACGATTTTGCTTGCAATTGAGCATGATTGGTGATATAATGAAGTATATTGATTAATAAGTTGTCAAATATAGGTCTAACTACCTATAGCCACCACTATTAACTTGTGATATACTAAGATTAAGAGTTAACAAATTAGACGAAGGGAGGGATATATATGTTTTTGTTTATAATATTTTTACTTTTACTATTCATTTACCCACCACTTGCTATAATAATATTAGTAATCGGAATTGCGGCTAAGATTTTCATAAAATAAACATTAGAAAAGGAGAAGTTATGATATTATTTATTATTTTAATAGTAGTAGGATATTTACTTTTTAGGAACGAACTTGCATTTAAAAGGTCATGGAAAACATTAATTTTAATTCATAATTATAATAAATGGTGCATTAGTGTAGGAGATTATGATGTACATAAAAACTATGAAAAATTCCAAATGAAACATGATGAATATTTATTCAAATTATTTTATTTTGGAAGTGCAATATCGACTAAAGGGAAAATTTGAAAATAAGATAAAATAATCGTTTTATTGAGTTGGTGCATATTTTACACATACTGAAAGGAGAATATAATCATGGTAAGTTTATTTAGAAGTGAAGTCGATAGAGATTCCGAACTTATGGCAAAAAATTTAATCGGTCATATTTTCATAATTGATGGGGATTTTTACATGTTAGTAAGTATTGGGTCACAATCATGTATCTTCATTGATTTGAAAGACGGACAGAGGTGGGACGATTCATTTGATGGTCGAACACTATTCACAGAGATGGAGTTAATGGTAGAAGGGGATACAATTTTTGAATATTTAGGTAAGTGTGATATTGAGTTATTCCAAAAAGAAAAGCAAATATAATTAACATTTTTATTGAGAAAGGAGTAATATTATGAGAAGATTTAAAGCATTTACAGATAATGAGGTCTATATTTTAAGCAGAATGGCAATGGAATCATCATTTGAAATTACGTGCACTGGAAATTATAATAAGTTTCAAGCTGAATTAGCTTGTGATTTATTGAATGAATTGATTAAAGAGAGAAGAATTAGAAATATGTAGGACTAAAGACCTATAGATTATTGCGCTATAAGTGTGATATAATTAATCATAAAGTAAAGTAGAGTATGGTATTATATGGGAAGGTAAAATTAGATAGAAAAGGAGATATACTATGTGTGATTTTTATAGTTTTTTAACAGATAAAAGAGGAAATAGATATGCTTTCACAAGAGAAATGCGAGAGGGCTCTTTGAGTAAGAGGTCTAATTTAAGGATTGACTCACATGCTTCAATCGCAGAACATTATTTTGGAGATAGTAAAAAAGAAGACTTGTATAATAAGTTTGAATTTAACCCTCTAACTCGTAAATTAAAATTAGATACAATGAACCTAGGATTTGATGATTCGGAATTAATAGATATTGACGAATTGTTAAAAGAGGCACAGATAGCAGTACCACAGTTAATTATAAAACCAATTATAAACCCATTTAAAGACGTGAAATTTGAAGGTGATGTTGATGAAAAAGTACTATTACTTTTAAAACAATGGCTTTCGGTTAAGATTTCTATTAGGTATTTAACTGGGGATTTGCTTAGAGATTCGGTTTGGATTTCAATTATGAGTTCAGTTGTGGGTGCTCTTAGGCATTCCAGTATGGATTTTATTAGGGGTTCGGCTAGTCTTTCGATTTGGGCTTACGCCTCATCGTTTCTCAATATTGACAACTGGAAGTATGTAAAACATGAAATAGGAACAAATCCATATCAATGTATGATTGATTTGTGGGAAATGGGCTTAATACCTATTTATAGAGGTGGGGTATGGCAGTTACACAGTCACAAGGGTGTTATATGGGAAGGTAGAATTGAATAGAAAAGGGTTGGCATAGCTACAACCGAGGGTGACTACAGCTATCACTACAATCCAGAATATTGGGAGATGTTCAACGTAAAGGAATTAAAACATGCCCCATTATATGACGGTCATCTACCAAGTGATATAGGTAGACTCAACTCAATCTAATAACCCCAACCCTTTACCCACCACCTATCAGGTAGTGGGTAGGTTAGGTTGGTAGGTTGGTTGGTAGGTTAGGTTGGTAGGTAGCTTCACTAATCTTTAAAGATTAACCTAACTAACTCATCCCTAACTTATTCGTAATTTTTTTCATATTTTTTTCCACCTAACTTATTCGTAATTTTTTTCGGATTTTTTTCCACCTAACTTATTCGTAATTTTTTTCATATTTTTTTCCACAATCACTTGACAAACACTTATCTTTACTGTATAATCAACTTATAAACAACTTATCACCAACACTGTTACTACCAACCCAACTCACATCAATCTTAAGACGATAAGGAGACACTATGCTTAAACAAGAATACAAAAAACCCATACTTCACACCATATACGAAGAACCAATGTCAGATAAGGACAGAGAGCAAGTTCTGTGCTTAGGTAGAGAGTTACTCAAGGACGTCTATTATACTGACCTACAATACCTCAATGATGAACTAAATACCATGGTAGAAGCGGCTCAGAAAAATACCTTAGCACACATCGTAAGTAAAATCAAGGTTAACAACTACTACTATATCGAAGGTGTGGACTGTACAAGGCTTGTCAGTGGTGTTGTAGTCAGTCAATGGCTTCTTGACTTCATAGCGTACTATGAGAACAATATCAAAATTATTGCTAGTGAGGACTATAAGAGAGTGATATTCGCTGGTGCTGATGGAATTTCTGATACATTCTTTGAGGTTAGATGTATTAGAGAAGACCTAAAGATGTCTAAGATTGAAAAAAGGATGCATCCTCTTATGTACCTTGATGTTGATACCAGTGGTGACTTTAAAGAGAGAGAGACAGTGCCATTCGACCTGTCATCGTGTTAAATGCGTAAAAGGTCATAGATAATGAATAAATTTGCTGTTATATATTAGGTCTCAGAACCACTCCTATATTCACTGTTATATATAGGGGTGGGAAAATTTCCTCTGTTATATATTGTATTAACGTTTGACCAAAGTGATATTTTAATAAGTTAATGCGGTGATACGTTAATGCAGTGATACGTTAATACTGTGACACGTTAATGTGGTGAAGTGACTAATCTTTAAAGATTAGGGGATATAGTTACCCTTCCTCTAGGTCTAAAGTCCTATTGTTTTTGAATCTCAGTGTGGTATGATAAGAGGGTAACAAGTCAATCAGCACCAACTCAAGGATAACATCCTTAAAAGGACAATGTCCTTAGACGGAGGTTTAAAAACTATGGCAAATATTAAAAAATTTAAGAATGGCAAGATTACAATAAAATTGCAAAAAGAAGACGTAGAGAATGGATTGGTAGATAGGGACATTTATTTTGAAGATATGTTTTATAGGGATTTATGCATCAAAATAATTGATAGTTTCGTTTATTTGGTAGACTATAACACCAAATGGATTTATGAATTAGGTAGCTATCTAATGCAAAATCCTTTAAAATGCATACTTGATACACTGTTAGAAGATGGTAAAATCACATTTTACCCACTAGACAAAGAAAAATGTATCGAGTTAATGGAAATCTTGTTCAGTATTGAGAGAGAAGAGGAAGAATAGAGAGAGAATAGAGAATAGAGAGAGGGGGGAAACCCTCTTTTTTATGTGGTTAATCTTTAAAGATTAGGGGGTTTGGTAAAAAGGGGAGCTTCCCCTTTCCCTATGCTAGCTTGAATGTGATGTTAATTCTACCTTCCCAGTCTTCCTCATATTTTGGTGTTTGATAGGTTGCTCCTATACGATATAATTCATTGTCTAACTCTTGACTACTTAAACTACTGAACCTTCTTAGATAAGCTTTGAGGGTTCTTTTATTGACGTGTACACTATCACTATACCCTTTAAAATTCAAGTCCTCGTACATCTCCACAGTGTATATTTGACGTTCTTCGTTGCTAAATAGCTTCTTCCTTACTATAATTGATTTGGTTTGAGTTCCTGCATATTTTACCATTTCTTTTATGTTCTTCATATAGTATACGCTCATATTGTTTACCTCCGTTTGCTAGTTAACTAGTTACTTACCTTCTATATTCATTGTACTACTTAAGTCAAGATAAATATATAGGTCTTTAGTCCTATTTATCAATTTACATAATTATTAATCTTTAAAGATTAGCTTAACATTTTAAAAAAGATAGGTCTAAAGTCCTATATCAATACATTTAGACAAGTGATACAATAGGTACATAAGCAACAGTAGCTTAACCTAAACCAAACGGAGGTATTAATATTATGGGTAAATATTTCAAAGACGTAGAGAGAAACATGATTTATAAGGTTTCAATGGGAAGTGTAGAGCAAGATAGACACGACCCTTATATGGAGGTGAACCTTGACCTTGTATGTGGTTGGGACTATACAGACATAGACAATAGCGACACTCAAGGATGGTGCAGTCCTAACAATTTTACAGAGGACGTTCAATATTTAGCCCATGTATGCTATATACTGGATGAGTCAGTAACTGAAATGCTCTTAGAGCAAGGTTTTGAGTGCTACTACAAACCTTCAAATATTAAGCAAATAGTATTCGAATAGGAAGTAACGAGGATAACTAGTTAGTTGTTATTCTCGTTACTATTTTACTATTGTGATGGCTAATCTTTAAAGATTGGTGGAATATATACCTTGGAAACTAGGACTAAAGACCTATATTAATACATTTAGACATGTGATATACTAAGAGAGTAGAGAAAGCAAACAAGCTGACAAATGGAGGTACACATATTATGAAGACATATTTAAAATGTAAAAAAGCAAACACGGCAATAGATAGAGCAAAACAAAAATTAATAAAAGTAGCTAGTAAAAGTGGACTATATGAAAACTTTGGACAAACAGAAGTAAGAGAGATTAAAGACGTATTTATTGATACTTGTGATTATTCAGATAGTATGAACAAAACAAGGGATTTAATTAATAATTTTGATGATTGGTGTTCGAGTTATTGCATAAGTAATAAATTCATTAATTAGTAACAATTAACCGAGCTGACAAATGGAGGTATACATAAAATGAATTATGAAAATTATAAACTTATGAACGCTAATGGATTTAGAGTAGATGAGACTCTTGTAAGGGAGTATAACGCTACTTTAAAGAGTGATTTTAAAGTAGGTGATATGGTAGAATGTATTAATAATCATCCCACTAGTTTATTAAGGGTAGGTAAGTTGTATACGATTACTAAAGTTAGGAATAGGTACGTAGAGGTTGATAATTGTACTCTACATAGACGTGTCACATGTAGTCCAGACATGCTCAGACTTATTGTATCAGCACCACAAGAGAGTGATTTTAAAGTAGGGGATAGAGTAGAATGTATTAACAATCATTCCACTAACTCATTAAAAGTGGGTAGGTCGTATACGATTACCCAATGTGGACGTAGGTATGTAGAGGTTGATAATTGCACACTATGCAGTCCCGACAGATTTAAGCTTATCACACCAAAACCACAAACAAATTTCAAAATTGGGGATGTAGTAGAGTGCGTTGATGGCAATTGTACTAATTTATTAAAAGTAGGTAAGTCGTATAAAATTACTGAATGTAATAGTGGGTTTATACAGGTTGATAATTGTATATTATGCGACCCCAATAACCTTAAGCTTATCACACCAAAACCACAAATAAGCAAATTTAAAATTGGGGATAGGGTAGAAATAGTTGATAAAAAGCAAAACTATTCAACGTACACAAGATTTCTTGTTGATAATAACTTATCACAAAGAATCATTGATGAATACATAGAAAATTATACAACACCTAATAATGGTACTTTGTGTAATATATTATACACAAAAGATTCCGTTGCAGTAGTTATACTAGACGATAAAAGAATAGCAATTATTGGAGAATCGGGATTAAAAGTAGCTAATACTTCAAAAGAAAGAGTTCAGAATACTTGTGGTATTAAAGTTGCATTTAGAAATGGAGATATTGGCGAGATTGGTCTTATGAGAGGACATGAAGATGGAGTTGTGGTTACTATAGATGAGTTTGCAGGGTATACCATTTTCTCACTAAATGATTATGATAATGATTTAAAGTATTGTCGAGATAGTGGATGGGATATTGTTAAGATTTTCGAATAAGAGAGAGGGCGAAAGCCCTTTTTCTATATATATTGGTTGAGCTAATCTTTAAAGATTAAGGGCTATGTGAGTTGATAACTAGGACTAAAGACCTATGTACACTAATATTCAAACATGATATAATAAATATATAGAAACAGTAGTTCAACCAGTTGGTAGATGGAGGTCAAAATTATGAAAAAAATAGACGGCTATTGGGTAGATGAAAATAATAATAGTTGGCATGCAAAAAACCGCACAGAAGAACAGGCAGTAAAGTATTCTGAATCATTGGTAGATTGTATAAATTGCGTAGATTGTACAAATTGTAGAGGTTGTATAGGTTGTACTAATTGTATAAAATGCGTAGGTTGCGTAGATTGTAGAGATTGCAAAGAGTGTGTAGATTGTAGATATCGTGAAAATGAAGTAAATATGATTGACAATATTGCATAGGTTGAACAGGAGGTTGGCTATGAGGAAGTTTTAAAAATAATGAATGGATAATATAAAAATAAGGGGAACAAACGTTCCCTTTATTTATTATGGATATGGCTAATCTTTAAAGATTGGTGAAATATATATCTACAAAACCTAGGACTAAAGACCTATATACGCTAATATCTAAACGTGATACAATAAGAGAGTAAGGAAAGCAATCAGCTGACAAAGGAGGTAATATTATGAGCAAATTTAAAATTGGGGATAAGGTAGAGTGTATTGATGGTCTTTGTACTAATTTAACATTAGGTAGGTTGTATACAGTTACTGGATATAATGGTCGTCTTATACAGATTGATAATCGTACACTATGCGACTATCATAGCCTTAAGCTTGTCACACCAAAACCACAAACAAATTTTAAGGTTGGGGATGTGGTTAGAGTAATTGAGCCTAAAGAACTTTATCAAAGTCTTTTAAACGGTAATGATAGTTTATCTGATAGAGTTCTTAACAAATGGAAAGAAAATGCAGTTGCTCCATGCGAAACTATCGGAACTGTTTTAATGGTAGATGTAGGAAGCTATCGGAGTGTGATATTTGGAACAATAAGTGGTGTTTTTAGGATTGGTAGAGATGGTTTAGAGTTAGTACCATTTTTACATAAAAACCTTATTGCGAAGAAGTACGGTACTAAAGTTAAACTTAGAAATGGAATTATTGGTGAGGTTGGATACATGAATGGGGATGAAGGTACTATAGTTGTTAGGGATGTACAAGAGCATTGTATCACTATTGCATTAGAAGATTATAATGACAATTTAAAACATTATTCTAATAGTAAAATTGATATTGTTTCTATTTTGTAATGGAAGAGGGCGAAAGCCCTTTTCTTTATATTGATTGAGCTAATCTTTAAAGATTTGCTTATCTCTTATATTACAAACATATTACTATTGTTACAAACACATTACAAATATTAACAAACTGTTAACAATTATTACATTTTAAAGAAAAGACTTGACAAAAACCCTGAAAGTGTGGTATACTTAGCATAATGAGGGGGCGGGCGGGAATAGATATATAGGGCGAAGCCCCAATAATCGGCGTAGCCAAAAAAGAACAAACACTAATCAATAAAAAAACTATAAGAGGTGCAACAGGAAAATTACGAAAATTGAAAAAGCCAATTTTCGTACATTTTCCATTTATTTTTAGAATCGTGTTATTAAATTTGTTTTAAAAAAAGTGTTGACATTGTTTTTTATTCGTGTTATACTACATACAGAGGTTAACGAAGCCTACTAAGTTATACGGAGGCAATACATTATGAGTAAATTTAAAGTATCAGTAACAAGCGGTAATAGTAAGATGGGAATTATGGCAAATCTATCACTTCCACCAATAGTTACATGTAGGGCAAATACACCATGTGCGCAAGGTTGTTATGGCTTAAAGGGCGTATATTTATATAAGAATGTAAGACAATGTCACATTAACAATCTTGAAGCCTTTAAAAGCGATTCAAAGGACTTTAAAATGCAAATATTATCACAAATACCTATAATCGGAATGTTTAGATGGCATACGGTAGGCGATATCGTAAACGATGAATATTTACAAATTATGGTAGACATAGCCAAAAAAGCGAAGGGCGTAAAATTCCTAGCCTTTACAAAGCAATATGAAATGATTAATAAATATCTAGAAACTAAGAAACTACCTACTAACTTAAAGGTTGTATTTAGTGGTTGGAAGGGGCTAGAAATGGATAACCCTTATAATCTACCTACTGCATGGATGCTTGACCATAAGGACGTAGACGAACGTATCCCCAAAGACTCATTGCCTTGTGGTGGTGGTTGTGCTACTTGTGGTGTATGTTTCAACTTAAGAAAAAGACAATCTGTATTCTTCTTGAAGCACTAGAAGATAAAACCAATAGGATAATATTCCTATTGGTTTTATTATATTACAGGTAAGCTAATCTTTAAAGACTAACAATAGAAGAGGCTAAAAACTAGGACTAAAGACCTATTCCAATTAAATTAGATAAGTGATATACTAGTATTAACAGTAATAACAACGTATTGACTTTATAGGAGGTTTTACAAATGAGTAAGAATCAAGAAATGATTAAAAAATACTTCCCAATTTACAAGGAGCTGTATTTTAATAAATTCAATATTTATCCAACCTCATGGTTCACTTTTCAAAGGTGGCTCGCTGATTCAAATATAGCACATACTTTTCAATTGTGTGAGACTGCACTTTGTGCAGAATTATTTAATGATGTAGAAACATTAAAAGCGTTACAAGAGGGTGGCTATCAATTTCACTCACTATAGGAGGTATACATGATAACTATAAAAGATACAAAAGAAGAGATTTGTAATTGTGAAGAATTGTACAATTGTTGCGATTGTGGAGGTAATGATTGTGGATGTGCTTATTGTTGGTCATGTAATGCATGCGAAAATTGTTTAAAAGAAGAATAAGGTAGTTGACGAATGAAAACAACTATGATATTATTAACTAGTAGCAATCAATCAGATGACAACAGGAGGTACATATGATGAAAACATTATTTGAAAAATTAGACGATGCAAAAAGAGCAGTTGTGTATACATTAGAGCATGCAGAAGGTAGGGTTGATTTTCACGGTCTCGTATATTGGGCAACAGTGGTTGAGGACTTAAGAAAAGAAATTAGAGGAATGTTGTAAGCAGTAGATAATAAAGTCAATAGGTTAACAATCCTATTGACTTTATTATACTATATTATGGATGAGTTAATCTTTAAAGACTAACAAGAAACTAACTAAAAACTAGGACTAAAGACCTATTTTAATCTAACTAAGTAAGTGTTATACTATATTTAGAGGTTAACACAACCTACTAAATTATACACGGAGGTAATAAAATTATGGGAAATAGAGCAGTTATAACAACAAAAGATAAAAAAATAGGACTTTACTTACATCATAACGGTGGCAGAGATAGTGTAGAAGCATTCCTAGAGTATTGTAAAATCAAAGATTATAGAGCACCTAGCGAAGATTGTTATGGTTGGGCTAGACTTGCACAAGTCGTTGGCAATTTCTTTGGTGGTGGTTTATCAGTTGGTATTGATGCCTATAATATGCTAGATAAAGATAACGATGATAATGGAGTTTATATCATAGAAGGATGGGAAATTGTAGGGCGTGAGTTCAACACAGGGAGCGAACAAAAAAAATATGAATTAACAGACATGTTAATTGGAATTAATGAAAGACAACCTAAAGAAGAGCAGATTGACCCTAGATATTTTATATCGAAACAAAAGGATGTTAAAGATATCATTGTTGGAGATAAGCTATTCGAACAAGATTTCACAGGGAAATATAGTTTACTTGAAATAATCGGACTTGGTGAAGATAGGGTAATCAATGGATATAGGGTAAAGAATCTTCCCTATACTAGCAAATATTCGATTGATAATTGCAACTCTTACCTACTTAAAAAGAATTATAGAGTGATTGAACAATAGAATAGAAAATAGAAAGAGAGTTGATACTCTCTTTCTATTTATAAGGTAAATTAATCTTTAAAGATTAAAGATAGAAGCGGCTAAAAGATAGGACTAAAGACCTATATACCCTGATATCTAAACATGATACAATGAGTACATAAGAA
>Ga0209414_1000725_pt1 | contig 16111 bp, 9 predicted proteins | sample LakVidmifraction_4_FD_181154 | JGI IMG/M metagenome (GOLD analysis project Ga0209414, IMG submission 181154) | Hypersaline microbial communities from Lake Vida, Antarctica - Brine Hole Two &gt;0.2 micron (SPAdes) (version 2) | ecosystem: Environmental > Aquatic > Non-marine Saline and Alkaline >... | reverse complement strand
ATTTCCAGAATAAGCATATGAATGCTAGAATAAAAGTGTACCAATAATCACCGTTGTGATGAGAAAATAGTAGACCACTTCACCCTATAATCCTATAGACTTAGAATATTCAGACTATTTCTATAGGAGGTTCAGAAAGGATGATAATTGAAGTGGATATCTATGAAAAAATTCGATATCACAACGTTCATGAAGGCAAATCACAAAGAGAAATTGCACGCATACTTGGTGTCTCTCGAACGACAGTTAAAAAGTACATGGATGGTTCTAAGGTTCCATGGGAACGCTCTGGCACCAGCGGTCGCACACCCTATGTCGTTACGGATGATGTAGTGGAGATTATCAAAGGCTACATAGCTGAAGATGATGCAGAAAACATTAAAAAACAAAAGCATACAGCACGTCGCATTCACGAGCGACTGGTGGAAGAGCACAGATTCCCTGGCGGTGAATCAACCTTACGTCCACTTGTGGCCCAACTCAAGCAAAAGGTACCAAAAGCGTTCATTCCCTTAAGTTACAATCCTGGAGAAGCGATTCAAATTGACTGGGGAGAAGCAACAATTTACGAGAAACTTAAGAAAAACAAAGTGAATCTCTTTTGTATGCGACAGTGTCACAGTGCTGATATCTTTGTCATCGCATTTTATAGACAAAATGAAGAAAGTTTTTTAGAAGGCCTCGCAGCCGGTTTAGCCCACTTCAATGGGTCACCTTCAAGAATCATATTCGACAATGCTAAAGCCGTTAAAGAAGGTTTTGGCGTTCATGCAAAAGTACAAGACGGCTATAAAGCATTTGCAGCGCATCACGCCTTTAAGACGGAGTTTTGCAACATTGCAGCTGGGCACGAGAAAGGTCTCGTGGAGGGCTTAGTGGGTTATATCAGACGCAATGTCTTGGTTCCTATACCTAAAGTTGAATCTCTTGACGAACTTAATACACTGCTATTAGTTAAGTGTCTTAAATATCGTAACCACAAAATTAAAGGAAGAGATTTAACAGTCGGTCAAATGTTTGAAATAGAACGCGATCATTTTATTCCTATGCCGAGTTATATTTATGACACCAGCAAAAGCCTGATTACAGATGTTAACGAGTTTGCGCTTGTTAAATTTGATCAGGTGCAGTACTCAGTGCCTTACAACTATGTCGGCAAACAAGTGAGTGTCAAAGGCTACGGTAATCGAATCAAAGTTCTGTATAAAAACGTTGAACTAGCTGAACATCCGAGAAGCTACAAAAAAGTTAGCGTTCACTACAAGCTTGAACATTACATAGGTTTAATTGAACGCAGACCTCGAAGTTCCTACAACGCCAAGCCTGTGAAAGAAACCTTAGATCCAAAAATCATGGCATTTGGTGAAAGACTTGCGTCCCCTAAGGAGATGGTCAAACTTTTGCGTTTATGCATTGAGCATGGTCAGGAGAAGGTTCTAGAAGCTCTAGCTCGTGGTACTCACCAAAGTGCCAGTATTGGGCTACTTACATCATTATTGACACAAACCTGCATTATAACACCTCTACCGCAAAGAAATGAAATCAAGATCCAACCGACTGCACTACAGAAATATGATGCACTAATTTCAGGGGCGGTGGTCATGTGAGTATAATTAATCCTCAAAAAGAAATAATAAAGATTTACGCTAAACAGTTGAGAACACCTTCTTTCAGTCAATTTGATGACATCATACGGCAGATGGAACCCAACGAAAGCTATGAGCACTTTTTAAGCCGTCTCATGAAAAAAGAAGTGGACCTCAGGCAAGAAAATATGCAAAAGAGAAGGCTAAAAGCGGCCAAGTTTCCATTTTATAAAACGCTGGATGAATATGATTTTGGAAGGCTAGAACATGTTTCGGAAGCTTATGTCCGAGAGCTTTCTACCTGCGACTTCATTCAAAAAAGACAGAACGTCGTAATGATTGGAAACCCAGGTTCTGGGAAAACTCACATTAGCTTGGCACTTGGGCTTAGTGCGTGTCATGCAGGTTTTAACGTGAGATTTTATACGGCATCTCATTTGGTCAATGAGCTGTATTTGGCAATATAAAAGTACAACTTTTGGCAAACAAAAATACAATTGCCAGTACATTGGATAATTATTTCATTAATGCTCGTTCTTTTCGCCAGCTTTCTCTATCAAGAATGATGAGATGGGAATAATGGATGATCCTATCCAGGATTGCGATAGTAAGTTTTTCATCAAACAAGAAATTTTTCCAGTGGCTGAATTCTATGTTGGTGGTAATAATGATACTCCTTTGCTCATAGCATTTGCTGATCACTTCAAATAACAGACGGGCACCTTCTTGATGAAGAGGCAAGTAGCCCCACTCATCTAGAAGAATAAGGTCATTTTTAAGCAACTTCGACATGAATCGGTCCATCTGATGGATCTCTTTAGCTCTGACCAAAGCATTGACCAAATCATGCAGAGTATAAAAGACAACCAGCTTTTGCTGCTGCAATGCTTTCAGACCTAGTGCCAAGGCCAGATGCGTTTTGCCTGCTCCGATTCGACCATAAAGTATTAGGTTCTCCTTATTCTCTATAAAGTCTAGTGATTCCATCATTTGTGGTGTGAATCTTTCAGGAAAAGTAATGTCTTTATAACTAAACTCATCGAACGACTTGAGTGAAGGAAACCTAGAATATTTAATGTTTCTTTCGATTATGTTCATAACACGTTCTTCGTAAAGAGCTTTCAATAAATCATGCATGAATTGTTCTTTGTTATCAAAGGAAATGGATTCATAAATTTCGACCAATGACTTGCTAAGTCTCAACTTTTTCTGATAATGATTGATATCGTTCATCATTGGTAGCCTCCCAGAAGTCGATCATAGTCATCTAAGGAAGTCTTGTATTTAGGCATCTCTGGGAAATGATGTTCCTTAAGTTCACTTTGGTACAAGGTTTTGTTTTCATTTATTCTGTACAGGCTTGTCCAAAGAGCTTCAGGTTCAAATACGGATAGTTTTGTGTTTTCACTTAGAACGACTTCTGCTATATCCAGGTTGTGGTGGATCATACAATACTTAAGAAATCTTAGTGCTTCTTTTAAGGTCTCGTTGTCTAAGTTTTCAGTATATGCTTTCCAGCCCAATGGCAACAAACTGTAAAAACCTGAATATTTGAGGGCCCTCGGTCGATGGGATACGATATCGATGAAATCTGCCCAGTGAGTGTACTTTTGGTCTTTTTTAAAACTTCTTTGGTGCCTGGTGATCTCGTGGTGTTTCTTATCCTGAAAGATCAATTCATTTGCTTTGACCACTACTCGGACTTGTTCTCCAACATAACTTGGAGAGACTGAATAATGATTCGTTTCATAGACAATATGGCCATATTTGTCAACACGCCTGTTTTCTGTCTTGCTTGAATCAAATGGCTCTAAGGGTAAATCACTCATTAAGACTTTTTCTGTTTCCAATAATGCCTTTTGACTTGATTTGAGCTCGTAGTGTGACTTTTCATTGTCTTCATCACATTCTATCAAAATCTTCCGATTGAGCTCTTGGAGATCGATAAGCTCAAGTTCAGGTATGAAAATATTGTTTCTGAAATAACCGACTTTATTCTCCACGTTCCCCTTTTCATGCCCTGAATTTGGGTTGCAAAAGACAGAATCAAATCCAAAGTGAGTTGAATAGCGAAGCATCGTATCAGTCATGACCACTTCACCATGCTCATTTTTCTTGCGTATAGCAGCAGTTGCCATCTGGTCAAACCAGATCTTTCTCGGTACTTTACCTATGTGTTGAAACATGACTGTTAATCCTTCTAATAACGCTTGTGTTCCTTCAGAGCGTGTTACTTGGCAAAATCCTGCATTGCTGTGCGGAAACGATAGAACGAGTTCGTGAGCCTTTATTGTCTCACCATTCTCTTTTATAAGTATTTCTCCGAAGTCGATTTGAGCTTCGCCGCCAGTGTGTTCCAGGTCGATAAAGCATTTTTCATCATAGAGCAACTTCTTTTCTTGTTTTACAATATCTCTCATTCTTCTGTCTGATATAAGACAAAGATCTGGAGCTTCTACTTTAGCACGTTGATAGATACTTTTGGCCGTATGCCTATGTTTCTTTTTCTTGATTTTATCTTGTTCCAATATTTCACGTACAAATGGTCGGATAAGATCACTTTTTGCATCACGATTCATAATCTTAGTTGGTTCATTGAAATCATCACAGTCGATATATTTCTTTATGGTGCGATAATTATGCCCTGTTGCTTCTTCTATTTCCGTTAAAGATTTTCCTTTATCGAAAAATAGTTTTCGTATATAATGGATTTGAGTAATTGTCAGCACGTCCCTTCACCCCTTCTAAGTATTAGTCTACCTAAAAGGATAATTGATTGAGATTGTACTGGCAATTACTTTTTGTATTTTTGATTGCCATTCATTGTATTTTCAGATTACCATAAACATGAGCTCTCTGAAGCACTGGAGTTCAAACGTCTTTCAAAGTTTGAAAAGAACCTGTCAAAGGTAGATTTATTGATTTTAGACGAAATGTCGTATTTGACTTTTAACCGTCATCAATCGGAACTTCTTTTTCAAATCGTATCTGAACGTTCTGAGCGGTCAAGTGTTATTGTGACGACTAACCTCGAATTCTCTAATTGGACTCAAATCTTTGACAATGAGATCATGGTGACGGCGCTAATTGATCGACTAACGTTTAAATCACACATCCTCAATATGAATGTCAAAGACTCCTATCGCTTATTACAGACCAAATTTAGAGTGGCGAGCCATGAGTGTGAATGAAAACTACGACTACCGGGCTTACGAAAGTAACAAGGCAAATATCGAGGTTTTTCTTGAATACTTGTAAAACCGTTGAGCAAGAATCAAACTTAGCACCTGCTTTGCAAATCTTCGGAGTAGGTGCTCCTTTAGACCTTAAGTGGTACACTATTTTTCCAGCACTAGTGGTCTACTATTTTTCCAGCACGTGGTCTACTATTTTCTTGACATTCGCAATAAGCACCGTTACTCCAAAATGATTTAATAGATGAAGCTTACTATTTTACTCATTCTTTTTCTTAATTGAATACCGAGCCCTACTATCAGGTTCTTTACCAAACTCTTTAATATATTCACTTTTGAAAGACTGTATTTCTTCGGGATTATCTTTTGTGTAAATCCACCCTTTAATGTACTTAATAAGTAATTCTGTTGAGTAGACAAATGCGTCAATCACTTCATGATATAGTTCGTCAGGAATATTTGGATCTTCTTTAGCAATTCTCATTTCAATATTTGTATTAGCTTCATTTGTAGCACGAACAGAATTAAATATATGTTTTTCTGAAAAATGAATGTAACCAGATGTTTCTCTATACACTCCTTTTATCCATGGTGAATCTGAAGATAATTGCTCAACAAGATAATGGTCTTTCATCACCTTACCATTTTTGTCCTTTAATGAGCTTATTTGCTTGCCACCTAGAACGTCTATTGCAAACTGGTGTGGATCTCTTACAATAAACCCCGCATACAATCTCAAACAATTATCAATTTGTAACCGTAATAAAGGTCCTGCACTTATTATATTTCTTTTATCAAGCAAGTCACAAAATCCAATAGTTAAATTTAATGATCGATGTAGTACTGAGCATACAAAAATATCAAAAGGATACAGTGAACCTCCATCGGCTGAAAACATCTCATTTCCTAACTCAATTAAAGTAATACTATCTTTTCTCAACTTTTCAATTTTTATTCTAATTTGATCTGAGTTCACATTTATCTCCATTCATTGTATTTATTTTAACGGTGGCGTGAGTTTACAGGATATGCTCATGTAGGTCCGTTTAGATTAGTAAACTAATAGATAATTCTTAGTATTTAACTTTGCTTCAAGATTATTATAGATAGTTTTTAGACTTATCGATTTTTTTAATTTTGTACAAATTAATTTTCACTTAATTACTCTCCCTAAATCTCTTATTAAGTACTAATAGGAATATCTTTCATCTAACATTCCTAACATTTTCGTTGCGAAGTGGCGTGTTAAGTGACGTTGGATTATCAGTTGTAGAATTATTATGAATACAACTGTTATTAACATAAAAACGCAAAGTATTTCTTTTTAATTTTGTCTTGTAGTTCTTCATTTCTTGAAATATGTGTAAAAATTCGTTCTTTATAATCATTAATAATTTCTGCAGCGATATATCCAATTAACTTTCCTTTAAAATCAGATACTCGCAGTGCATTTTCATAATCTTTATTTTCTATAAATTTTTCTATGGCATTTAGTCTTAAATCATAATTTTTTTGAATAACATCTTCTGTAAGAATATTTTCTAACTCAGTTTTTAAAGAATTCAACTCTTTTTTTTCTTTTAACATATTTACTTTAAAATAATTATTAACAGCGTTACTTGCATACCAAACAGCTTGTCGCTCTTTATCCTTTTCTAATTCACTGAAAAATTTATTCTTAAATGACTCAATCGCATTTTCTTTAGAACAAAAGCTAATAGCTGCACTTTCAAGAATACATTCATCACATAATATATTTTCTATTTCATTAACTTGTAGAGTAAAAATATTGTTTTCTTTCCATTTTTCTATTTGTTGAGGAAAATGACAGTCTCCATCAATTATTCCTATTGCTTCTTGACCATATAATGTTTTATTTTTATTGTATGCCATACAATAGTTAATCACATTCAAGTGACCTCCAACTGGGATTATTGTATATTTTGGGAAAAGAATTGAATACAATTTATAATCATAACTTGTTTGATCATCACCTTCACAAAATAATATGTTTTTCTTGCTACCTATTATCTCCATTAACAGTCGCTCAGGGATGCTATCAACTGTCTCCAATCTAACAACATCCCACTCTGATGGAACATTAAATTTCTTATTCCATAATATTACTTTATTATTTCTTGAAGTAGCAAAGTCTAAATTATGTGTAATATAAATGAACTTGCAGTCTTTTCTTTCTTGTTCTAATACATCCCATAACTTATTGCATATTGCTAGATGCAAATGGCTTTCAGGTTCATCAATAATAATATAACTCTCTTTTTTTGCCAACAGAACATGGGCAATGTAGTAAAATACTGCTTTTTCGCCATCACTCAAATGGTTAAAATCATAAGTATTGCCTTCTAATGTATTAGCAGTTAAAGAATTATTTAAATATTTTAATCTTCTATGAACAATTATTTCATCCCAAATTTTAATTACTCTAAGTAAAACTGAATCTTTTTTTTGTTCTGTACCAACATAATAGTTATGTTCTCTGTCTCTATTTTCAGAAAATAATGCGCTTATTAAATTATTTAAGTCATTACTAAATAAGTGCACTAAATCTGCATCACTTCCTAATTTATCTCTTGATTGAAAATTATATACTAACTCAATTTCCATATTATTAATGGAAATCGTCTCTGGTTTTGTATAAATTAGCAAATGTTGGGCAGACAAAATAGTAACATTATCACTTAGTTTTCCTCTCAAATTTCTTGCAAAAGTACTTTTTCCTGAACCGTTTGCTCCAATCAACACTATATTACAGTCAATATCCTTCACTTTGTCAAAAACTTTAATAGCTGCAATTTTATTTTGTATTGGCGACAAGATTTGATTATAATTTTGCATTATCCAATTTAATCCTTGAATAGCGTGTTCATCTTCATTAGAATATGTGATCGCACTTTCATCAATTTTTTCAAAATAATGATTTATATAATTACTACTCGGTTCATCAGTGTAAGAAAAATTATTCCAATTTAAATTTACTAATTCATTAATCAAGAAATTTCTATATTGCAGACTTACTTCTTTTATTTCTATTCTTGAAAATTGGTCTGTAATTTCAACTAATTCAATGTACATTTGTTTAAGTGTATCTATTTTATTATCTAGCCCATCGATAAAAATTCTATAACTTTCATCACTTGTTGAAAGTTGTTTTACCTTAAATTGTTTATAAATATTTTCCGTTTTTTTTTGAAACATCTCAAAATAACTTATTATCTTTTGAGATATATTTTCCATTTTTTTTAATGACTCTAATATTGAATTTAAATCATTTTGATTCATTTTCGTTCCTCCATTTAATTATTTCTGGTATTATTTTTATATTTATATTTATAAAATCATATGATTCTTGTAAATTATACTTCTAGGTCTCTAGATACTCCTATCAATTTTACTTGAATTATATATTTACGAACCTAAATTCTCTCCCCATCCTTACCAACAAAATATCCCTCGAACTCATAATCTAATGCTTTTGCAATTTCTTCTAAATCGTTCATTGAGAAGTTATCTCTCTTGAATTTATTTGCCATGTTCTGATTTGTAGTGCCAAGTTTGTTACTCAGTTCTATAATCGTTATATTTTTTCTTTTCAGTAAAATCCGGATTTTCTCACCCATGGTTAATTTCATTAATTATCACCTACCTAAGTTAAATAATACACCTATTAGTGAATGACTGCAATAAGTTCTGATGATTCTTATTAAATTCACAAATATAATAAGCAATACATTGCGTTGATTAATTAATAAGTGTATTATCAAATTAATAAATGAATATTAGAAAGGAGCGAAAAAAATTATGACAAGAATAATTGCTGTAGCATCTCAAAAAGGTGGAGTGTCAAAAAGTACCACGTGTAGAAACATAGCCACTATATTAGCAAAGGAAGGGTACAGAGTATGTGCAATTGATACGGACAATCAGTCTTCATTAACGGATTGTTTTGGCATTGAGAAACCAGAGAAACTAGAAACTACCTTATACCATCTCATGATGAATATTATGAATGAGGAAGATTTGCCACCAAAAGAAAGCTATATGGTCCATCGTGATGGTGTAGATATTATCCCAAGTAGCATAGAGCTATCTGCCATTGAAATGAACTTGGTAAGTACTATGAGTAGAGAATATGTGCTTAAAGCCATTATTGAAGATATTAAAAGCGATTATGATTTTATTATCGTAGATTCCGCACCGTCTTTAGGTCTTATGACATTAAATGTACTAGCAGCGTGTAATAGTGTGATCATTCCCGCCACGCCAGAATATTTGTCGGTAAAAGGTCTAGAGCTACTACTTCATACCATTATGAAAATTAAGCGTAGAATCAATCCTGGTATTTCAATTGAAGGCATATTACTGACTATGTTTGATGAAAGAACCAATTTATCTAAAAGTATTATTGAAATGGTGGATGAAGCTTACGGGAAAAACATCAAAGTATTTGATATTAAAATTCCTAAATCAGTGAAAGTAGGAGAAGCCAATCTTCAAAGTAAAAGCATTGTAGATTATATGCCAAACAATAAAGCGGCTATTGCTTATCAGGAACTAACAAAGGAGTTGATTAACCATGGACAAAAGTAAAATCAAAAAAGTAGAAACCTTTGCTTCAATATTTGGCGAAGACAGTAAAGAAGTGTCATCTGATAAAACTGATGGCACGACTTCATTAAAGCTAGAAGATTTAACCCCATTTAAGAACCATCCCTTCAAGCTTTATGAAGGGGACAGATTAAATGATATGGTGGAGAGCATTAAACACTATGGTGTAATTGTCCCTATTGTTGTAAGAAAAGTGGATGATAAGTTTGAAATATTAAGTGGGCATAACAGAGTGGATGCTGCAAAGATAGTAGGACTAATAGATATACCATCGGTAATTAAAGAAGGTCTTACAGAAGAAGAAGCAACTCTAATTGTTACAGAAACAAACTTGATGCAACGTTCTTTTACCGATTTGGCACATTCTGAAAGAGCTACTGTTATTGCCACTAGACATAATGCCATGAAGAGTCAAGGGGTTAGAACTGATCTACTTGGTGAGATTGAAAAATTATCAAAAGCACCTAATCTTAGTAGTGAGGTAACTTCGTGCCCAATGGGCACGAAGTTAGATACAAAGAAAGAAATTGGTTCAGATTATAATTTGTCTTCAAGATCTGTGGCTAGATATTTAAGGATTGAAAGACTAGGAGAATCTCTAAAAGAGCTGATCGACGAAGAAAAAATTGCCATGAGAGCAGGTGTAGACCTATCATACTTATCATCTGAAAACCAAGAAATGATAGAAGCCATCATATCAGAAAATACTTTTAAAGTGGATATGAAAAAAGCAGCACTTCTAAGGCAATACGACAAAGACGGTAAGCTTAACTGGGAGACTGCAAAAAAGATAATTAGTGGTGATGCCCTTAAAAGTACAGGTAAAGTGAAACCTTTTAAAATTCAATCGGATATTATCACAAGATTTTTTAAGCCAAACGAAGATAAAAAAGCTATTGAAAATACAATTGAAAAAGCACTGGCATATTATTTTAATCATATGAAAAGCAAAGAAGATTATTTTGAGGAGGGGGAGGAGATGATTGAGTAGACTTACAGAAATTAAAGAGATTTATGATTACAGCTTAAACGAAATCATGAAAGATGATGACTCATGGAAAGCATTTTTAACTTTTCATGCAAGAATCTATAAACACAGTTTTAATAATGCAGTACTGATATACGCACAAAGGCCAGAAGCAACATTGGTTACTGATATGGAAATCTGGAATCGCCGTCTTAGTAGATGGATCAACAGAGGTTCAAAAAGTATTGCCGTATTTGATGACCAAAGCGATTATTTAAAACTAAAATATCTCTTTGATATTACAGATACCCATGGACAGCCTCACACCATGCCTAAGGTATGGCAATTAGATGAAACCTTAGAAGCTGAATTATGTGAAAAACTAAAGGTTAACACCCTGACTGAATGGATTGCAAAAAGAACCCATGAATCTATAGTTGCTTATGACTCTGATATAAGAAAAGGCTTTGAAAAAGAGATTATTAAGTCCAAGTTATCTGCACTTCCCCTAGAAGGTGTTATCCATCAGTTTAAACAATCATTAATTGATAGTACGGAGTATATGACAGCTATCCGCTCTGGTATTGAAGCACCTGTATTAAGTAACATCAACGCTTTTAAAAACATCACTAATTTTGATGATAAGGCATTAACTTTAAGATTAGGCTATATCACCAGTAACTTATCAGAAAATATATTAAGGGAAATTGAAAAAGAAATCAAAGCATTAAAACAACTGAAAAGGAGCGTGAATCATAATGAAAGCAGTGGAGCTAGCTTATCGGGAACTAGAAGGGATTTATCACCCACAGATTCAATTATCGAGGGACAAGAGCGACGACCAGAAATCCCTAGGGAAATACGGTCAGATGGCGATGAATTATCTGAAAGAGGAACAAATCAATCGCTACAACTACCTAGTGACAGAGGGGATGATGATGTCAGTCATGCATCAAGTGAATCAGGAAGCCTGGGAGAGAATGGAGAGTCTTCAAGCTCAGATGCTTCTGAGGGAACCACTACAAGATCCAATGAACACGTATCAGAGTTACCGCCACAGAGAGATGATCAGGACCAGAGCGGAGGAGATCATCTTAGAAGAAATAATATTCAAAGTGAGATAGATGAAGAGCTGCCAGATGGTGGCTCTTTTTCTATGGATGTAAGTGATGACGAAATAATTGAAAAAGTATTGCTCCGAGGTTCTGGATTCACAAATGGGAAACAACGGATCGTTGATTTCTTTGCTGAAGACCCTACGGCTAAGGAAAAAGCAGATTTTCTTAAAAATGAATATGGAACGGGTGGTAGTTCGGTTTCTTTTTCAGAAACACAAAGTGGTTTTGAAAATCATAACGGTAAAGGGATTGCCATTGAAATCTATACGGGCGATAGAACGATCAATCTATCATGGTCTAAAGTATCTACAGGTATTGAAGCATTGATTCAGAATGGGAAATATTTTGAATCAAGGTATAAAAACGACAATCCACCTATTCGAAAGGGGGCTTATCAAGGCACGATTTATGATATCACGCCTGTAGAAAATGAAACACAACAAGACAACTATAAAAGACTAATGAAAGTTGCACCAGAAATCTTAAATGGTCGTTACAGTTATATGAAACTTAGAGCGCCTGGTTTTATGGATTTTGTTATTGAAAAGCTTTATGATAATAGAATTTCACTTTCTCATTACTACGAACAAAATGGTGATTTAATGAGCGATCCAGATATGGAGTTGATTGTTGATCCTATCCATAAGACCATCACAGCTGCAACTTTTCAGCAAGATAATATGGCAATCTATCACGAAGCATATCAAGGTGATCAATTAGTTAATCCTGATTTAGAAGATGAGTTAAATGACTTTTTAGGTGAATGGCTCACCAATATATCAAGACAAGGCCACTTGCTTTACAAAGCTTATTATGCAGAAGGCATTGACGAGGAAAATGAAGAAGCAACATTTGATGACAAGGGACATGAAATCTTCATTGAAGATAATCCAGAAGATTTTATGGATCTAGAAAGTGTTGAAGTAGAAGTTGATCAAACAAGAAAAATTAATTATCAATTTTCCTCAGAAGATGAGATTGGTATTGGTGGTTTAAAAACCAAGTTTAGAGCTAATATTGAAGCCATCAAAACGATTAAAGTTATTGAAGAAGAAAGAAGACTTGCCACAGATAAAGAACAATCTGTTCTGGCAAAATATATTGGATGGGGTGGTATGGCACAAGTATTTGACCCAACAGCCAGTGGCTGGAGTAATGAGTACGGCGAATTAAAAAACCTTCTTTCAACAGAAGCCTATGATGGTGCAAAAGCATCCACGCCAAATGCTCATTATACGTCACCAATTATCATCAAAGGGATTTACCAAGGACTTGAACAGTTTGGTTTTACAAAGGGTAATATCTTGGAACCTTCCCTAGGTGTCGGTAATTTCTTTTCACACCTGCCAGAAGTCATGAAACAGTCTAAACTCTTTGGTGTAGAACTGGATCAAGTTTCAGGACAAATGGCAAAGCAACTTTATCAAAAGGCAGATATAAAAGTTACAGGTTATGAAGAAACGGACTTTGAGGATAACTTTTTTGATATTGCCATTGGTAATGTGCCTTTTGGTAATTACAAAGTCTACGATAGACTTTATGACAAACATAAGTTTATGATTCATGACTATTTCTTTGCTAAAACCCTTGATAAGGTTCGCCCGGGAGGCATTATAGCTTTTGTAACGAGCAAAGGGACTCTAGATAAGAAAGATCAAGCTGTAAGGAAGTATATAGGTGAGAGAGCGGAGCTAATTGGCGCTATTCGATTACCCAATACAGCATTTAAGGAAAACGCTAATACCGATGTAACAGCTGATATACTATTTCTAAAAAAAAGAGAACGTCGGTCGGTGGAAATACCTTCGTGGATAAGTATTGGTGCTAATGAAAATGGAGTTCCCGTCAATCAATATTTTATTGACCATCCCCAGATGATGTTAGGTGAAATGGTTTTTGATGAAAGGATGTTTGGCAAGGAGAGTCGCTATACGACTTGTGAGAATACAGATAGCAGCTTTAATCTAGAAGAAGCACTTTCAGAAGCTATATCACATCTTAAAGGTGCAATTGGTTATTACGAAAAAATAGACAAGGACGAACAACTTATTCCGGCAGATTCTAAATATAAAAATTATTGCTACGCTGTTATTGAAGAAGCACTTTATTACCGTGAAAACTCTAGCATGAGAAAGATGGATGTTACAGGTAAAGCCCTAGAACGTATTCAAGGCATGATGGGCATTAGGAAGATTACCAGAGACATCATTTCCTTACAAACAAATGGGTGTACAAAAGAAGAACTTGAACAAGCTCAAGGGATACTTAATCACACCTATGATACCTTTGTTGAAACTTATGGTCCGATCACTTCAAGAACCAATGCTAACGCCTTTCGTGATGACAATGATTACCCTCTCCTTTGTTCACTAGAAGCAGAAGATGACGATCATAATATCACAAAGGCAGACATGTTTTATAAACAAACCATTAAACCCAATCAAGTTATAACAGATGTGGATACAGCCCTTGAAGCCCTTACAGTATCATTAAACGAAAAAGGCCTTGTAGACCTTACTTATATGTCAGAGTTATTTGATGAAGAAATTGAAATCATCATAAGGGAACTTGATGGTGATATTTATTTAAACCCTGAATCTTATGATGAAAACGATATTTTAAGAGGATGGGAAACGGCAGATGAATACCTTTCAGGCAATGTAAGGCAAAAGCTAAAGTTTGCTAAAGTCTTTGCTGAAATGAATTCAGAGCGCTTCGCTAAAAACGTAACTGCCCTTGAAAAGATTCAACCCAAAGAACTTGAAGCCAGTGATATTGATGTGAGACTTGGCACCACTTGGATTGAAGTAGAAGATTATGAACGGTTTATCTATGAGACATTAAAAACCCCAAGATATTATCAAAATACAGGTGGCAGTAATGAAATCAAAGTTCACTACAACAGATACAATGCCAGTTTTGGTGTTGAGAGCAAAGGCGTCGATGGCTATTCCATATCGGCTAAGGAAACTTTTGGTACATCCAGAATCAATGCCTATTACATTATGGAAGACAGTCTGAATCTTAGAAATTCAACCGTAAAAGATCGGGTTGACGATGGAGATAGTGTTAAATATATTATCAATAAAAGAGAAACCATGTTGGCTAGAGAAAAGCAAAGTCTCTTAAAACAAGAATTTAAAGAATGGATTTTTAAAGATCCAGATCGACGTAAGAAGTATGTGGATTATTACAATCAACACTACAACAATATTCGTTTAAGAGAGTATGATGGTAGCCATTTAACACTTCCAGGGATGAACCCAGATATTGAGTTAAGAGAACATCAATTAAATGCCATTGCAAGAATTATCTATGGTGGAAGCACCTTATTAGCTCACAGCGTTGGCGCTGGAAAGACCTTTGAAATGGTTGCCAGTTGTATGGAACAAAAGAGATTAGGACTTATTAATAAAGCAGTTCTAGTTGTTCCAAACCATTTAACCCAGCATATTGGCAGTGAGTTTTTAAGACTTTATCCATCGGCGAATATTTTAGTGACAACCAAGAAAGATTTTCAAAAATCAAACAGAAGACGATTTGTTAGTAGAATTGCCACTGGTGCTTATGATGCCGTGGTTATGGGACATAGTCAGTTTCAGAAGATTCCTGTATCAAAAGAGCGTCAAGAAGAAATGATCCATCGCCAGATTAATGATATTTCTTTTGCTATTGCCGATGCAAAAAAAAGCAATGGCGAAAATTGGAGTATCAAACAAATGGAAAAGCTAAAACTGTCTTTAACAGCTGAAATCAAAAGACTTCACGACAGTCCAAAGGATGATGTGATTAATTTTGAAGAGCTTGGTATAGACGGCTTATATGTGGATGAAGCTCATAATTTTAAAAACTGTGCTGTGTTCTCAAAGATTCGTAATGTCGCTGGTATTTCTAATACCAGAAGTAAAAAGGCTATGGATATGTTAATGAAAACCCAGTATATTCAAGAAATCAATCATGGCAGTGGCGTTGTATTTGCTACGGGAACACCGATCAGTAATTCGATGACGGAGATGTATGTGATGCAACGCTACATTCAAAACAAAGAGCTAGAATCAAGAAACATCCATCATTTTGATGCATGGGCAGCACAGTTTGGCGAAGTTGTTTCAAGCCTTGAACTTGCACCAGAAGGTACAGGCTATCGCTATAAAAGCAGGTTTGCTAAGTTTACCAATCTACCAGAGCTTATGACCATATTTAAAAACATGGCTGATGTAAAAACAGCGGATATGTTAAATCTACCAGTACCAAAACTCAAGGGTGATACGTATCAGTTGGTTTCTTCAAAAGCCAGTGATTTTACAAAAGACATCATGGAAAGCTTTGTGGAAAGAGCTAGCGATATTAGAAATGGTAATGTTGACCCACGGGTTGATAATATGTTAAAAATCACCAATGAAGCAAGACTACTGGGACTTGATCCAAGACTTCTTTATAAAGAAGCGCCAAACGAAGCTGACAGCAAAATCAACAAATGCATTGAAAACGTATATGATGAATACAAAGAAAGCCATGCTTTTAAAGGCACTCAAATTGTATTTTGTGATGTAGGAACGCCTAATACAGATGGGCGTTTTTCTGTTTACCCCTATATTAAAGAAGAACTCATCAAACGTG
>Ga0209414_1000724_pt1 | contig 16116 bp, 17 predicted proteins | sample LakVidmifraction_4_FD_181154 | JGI IMG/M metagenome (GOLD analysis project Ga0209414, IMG submission 181154) | Hypersaline microbial communities from Lake Vida, Antarctica - Brine Hole Two &gt;0.2 micron (SPAdes) (version 2) | ecosystem: Environmental > Aquatic > Non-marine Saline and Alkaline >... | reverse complement strand
AACGGGTATTGTCGTATTCGCCAGAATCGAGTTCCTGACGGAATTTCCACATGCCAGTTTCGAAGAGGGTACTATCGACCTGGGCAATATCTGCCATAGCACAGATAGCCTGCTTGTCGATAAAATAGGAGAGGACCCCGCCATAATCAAATGCGACAGCGCGAATATTCGGATACTTCTTTTTCATAACCATGACTCTCCTCAAACACTACAAACCATCAAGGAGAACAGCTATCTAGCTTCCTATCAGGGTGAAAACGGCTCATCATTGCAAAATATGTATAACCAAGAAATATCAGGGCATAGCCATTATTGCGAGACAACGCTTCTCTTCTGAAGGCTGGTGTGTTCACCACCGATAAGAGAAAGCTTAGAACCAGAACCAGCATACTCTCCTTGGTTCGCCTCAACCTGAAAAGTGGAGTATGTAATACCACATTCCTTTGCAAAGGTGAGACAGAGGTCCATGCTGTCATTCACATGGGAAGGCTTATGGGCGTCGCTGTTACAGAGCACCTTGAGTGGATACTGTGCAGCAAGCTTCCAGAATTCATGGTGAGGATAGGCGTACCTTGTCCCATAGGAAGTCTTGACGAGACCCTTGCGCATCCCATTGCCGTTGATCTCCAAGGCAACATCATTGGCCACTGCACACTCTATGATGGCCTTCGAGCAGGCAATGGTATCCTCGTCCCAAGGGCGATAGGAGTGGCAGAAAACATCAGGGTGGGCACCAAACAGGAAGAGACCGCTTTCGATGCCTTGGATATAGAACTTGGTGTAGGTGTAGAGATCTTCCTTTGTTATGGGGTTCCAGAACATGGAGTACTCAGAGTCGATGTCCAGAGACAGATCATGTATGGCAAAGAAGAGGTAGTCGCACGTCTCTTGCATCTCTGTAAGATAGGATTGGTACTGTGGCAGGTAGTCGCATTCGAAGCCACGCAACACCTCTAGCCTTCCAGCATACTCTTCTTTGGTAGCAAGACAATCCTTGGTGTAGGAGTCCAGCATCGAGTAGGCCATGCGGCTTTTCCCCCAACGGTTGTCGGGAACAGGACAGTGTTCGCTCATACCAAGCAGCTCTAGTCCCTGCTTCAGGCCTTCCTGGGCATATTCGGCGACTTCGCCAAATCCGTGGCCACAATAGTAGCTATGTGTATGGAGGTTTTCCACCTCTTGGGTATAGGTTTGTATATTCATAGTGTCCAAGCACATAGTATCGGTCATTGGCAAGATTTATTCAACAAGGGGCGAAGGAGAATTCTTTCTGTATGTAGCGTTGCAAAAGTTCATCAACCAGGGCATCTACAATGAAGCTAGAGGAAAAAGAAAGAATTAAACAGCCCAACTATTACTCTGTACCGTAAACTATCATAAAAAATGACTAACAATTACTCTACAACGTAATCTTTCAAACTCTACAAAGAGAGTCATTGTTCTGAGTTCTTTCCTTTTTCCTTATCGGATGCCCTTGCGTTTCAGCTCGTTGACCAAGGTCGCACCTAGAATCAGGAGACCTCCTGCAAGTTGCAGCATACTGATACTCTCGTGTAGAAGTGCAACGGAGAGCACTACCGCAACTATAGGATCGATATAGCTCAGGATGGCCACCTGCTGGCCTCTCAGATGGGCAAGAGCTGAGAAATAGAGGTAATACATGACCCCGGTATGGACTATGCCTAAAATGAGCAGGCTCACCAAGCCTGTTCCCTCTAGGCTCAGGACATGGAAACCCCCGACCAGATAGGTATACGGCAACAGCACGATGATGGCGGCTGCAAATTGGATCCATGTCCTGGTCAGACCATCGATCGCCCCTGTTGCCTTGTTGGTCAGGATTACCAAGGCGTAGAGCACAGCGGCTCCAAGACCGAAGAGGATGCCGATAAGATCGTTTGTGCCTCCACCAGAGACACCGATGATCAGGACAAGGCCTGCCGTTGAGAGCATGAAACAGATTACTTGTTTCCTAGTAAGCTGTTCCTTAAAGACAAAGAAACTACCTACTACCATAATGGTCGGGGCAAAGTAGTAGCTCAAGGTCGATAGCGCTACACTGGTAAACCGGTAGGCTTCAAACAACAATATCCAATTGAACCCCATCGCGGCCCCTGCAAAAAACAGCTTGCCTAGCTTGGTCCTGTGTTTCGACAGACCAGACAACCTTCCACTTGCCAGCATGAAGGCTGAAAGGACAAGGAAGGCTATGACGCCTCGCCAGAGCGCTATCTCAGCCGAAGCTAAGGGAATGTACCTGACGAACACCCCGATGGTACCAAAGGCAACCATGGCTGTGATGATCTGTAAGCGTGCTACAATGTGATTTCTTTCTGTCATTTGAGGTAGGATATACTGAATAAGGGAAACGGTGAAGAGCTATCACTCATCATCCAGTATTCCACTAGCCCGAATCCAGTATTCCTGTTCACCTCTTTCATCTTGCATTGCCTTTAACCTTCTCCTTTACTACCTTGTACATAGAGAGGTTACAGATGAATAAGGATAGGACCATTGCTACATACAGCGATTTGCTTTCAGATATTGCAACTGAAATAACGCAAACGTGCTCCACGAGAAACAGTGTCTTGGATATCTACATGGGTGCAGGTCTTCCCCAGTTGCAATTGGACCTGTTCAAACCAATCCTCTTGGAAAACTATGCGTTCTTATGCTCTTTTATTAGGGATGAAGAGCTTCGTAAGGGCTTGCAGCTGGATTTTGTAGATATTGCAAACAGTCTGGAATTGGACCCTACAGTATTCCAGCAAACCAGATCCCAAGAGTATGCCAATGCATCTGATAGTTCCAATCTTTACTCAAAATTCTGCATGTTCATAATCCGACATAAAGAAAATGCCCCTGACAGCAAGCCTCTTGAAGAGTGGGATCATAAAAAACATTCAAGCAACACACTGCTTACCCTCCAGCTAGGTGCACAAAGGATACAGGAAGCAGCTAAGACTGTCTGAAATTATTCAAAACCCTATGTAACCAAAACCAAGTGAAAATCCAGACAGCGGCGACATCCATTTTGAAGCAATCATTACTACATTTGCTCTTAAGAGTAAAAGCATGGAATCAGATGTTGTAAAAAGTTTTAAGAAAGATGAAATTTACCACTATGTTGTATACCCCCTGAAATATGGTATATTGTCATTGAGATAGTTTTTATTGAAATTTTTACTATTTTAGGAGGAAAGCTAGATGGATAAGTTTCCAAAGAGTATCAATAGCCCTATTGATGAAGCTGTATTTGAGATTCGCTTTGCCTCAAAAATACAAGAAGAACTACTTGTGGGTGCTTTCACATTTGCTCTTAGGGAAGTAATTCTAAAAACAGAACCTTTACCAATTCTACAATTGCCGATTCAAGTAAGAAATCAGGATCCTAACTTATGGTTTATCCCAACACATACCATTACTTTGAAAGATTATGACAATATTCAAATTAGTATTGGTCCTCGAGTTTTGGTTTTTTCAAATAAAAATCCCTATCTTGGTTGGAGTAACTGGTCTGAAGCTATATTCCCTTTACTTGCAAAACTCTTAGATACCGGTCTTATTGAAAGTATTCAAAGAACAGGATTACGATATATTAATATCTTTCAATTTTCTATTCTCAGTAATATCAACCTCAAACTTGATTTTCCGAATCGGTCCACCCAAAATACTTTTTCATCGACCAGAATGGAATTTGAAGAAGATTCCTTTCTACTGGTATTGCAGGTAATTAACAATGCAAGAATTATTGGATCACCATCTGATTCTCCATATAGTTCTGTTATTGACATTGACTGCATCAATAACACACCCCTGTCAATACAAGATTTTCGTAGGGATTTTACATTTCTTATGGAAAAATCACATGAAAAGGGAAAAGACCTATTTTTCTCCTTACTCAAGGACGATTTCATTGAAAGCCTAAATCCAGAGTATTGAAGGAGAAGCACAGATATGCCAAACACAAACATCCTACACTTATTTCATCAAAATAGTTTTATGCAGTACTTCTTCAAAGAAAAAGAAAGGCAAAACTCATGGCTGCCGAGTAGACATCCCTCTAATTCAGAGATAATAACCAAAAGTTATTATATATATAGATATTCACCATTAGAGCAGCATCTTGAGTCTAAATACAGACAAGAAAAATTTTCATCTCCATCGGAACTAACAACAATGATTACTGTAAAAAACCTCCAAGAACTTGAAGAACTATCTTCATTGCCGCAAAACTGGGACGGTTATGGTGCATTAGCAACGGACAGTGCGCTGTATAAGAGAGCCACTGAACTTATCAAAAAACTTCCAGTTAAAGTATACAGCATTCCAACATCATCTGGATCTATTCAAATTGAAATACATAGGAAAAATAGTTCCCTAGAAATTGAAATATTACCTGAAACATTTTCAATTCTTTTTGAAAAAAACGGCATATACCAAGAGTTTGAAACATCTGATTTTTCTAAAATTCTAATGCTAATAGGAGAATTAGATGCTATCTGATAAGTTTGATGAGGATGAAAGTTTTTATCGAGCCATACCCACTATGCAATGGATTCATGATGAAGACCGACCATCAACAGCGGCCTTTAGACCTTCGACTCCTGGCTGTTCTGTAGATAGATCGGCAAAACGTTCGGTTCAAGAAGCAAAGAGTTTTTTATTACAAGCAAGATCATCCAAAGAGCACGTAGTAACAATTGAAAAAAGGCAATGTGATGATGAAAACATTTATTCTGAATATCTCCCTATTCCCAGCAATGAATTTCATTCAGAACTGTTCAATTCCAAAGAAGAGAAAAAACGGCTCACAAAGACACAGGCAAAAAAACTTGTAGAGCTTTGTATCAAGCGTTAGAGATTTTCTATTGTCATTTTATGATCACTCAGAAAACAAATGTCAGAAACATTCCTAATTATGCACTACATTGTCCTGAGCCCATCCCTGTGGACAACGTACACAGCCACCAGTCGGCATCCTAGCAAAACAAGGTTTTTATTCTCAGGGCAATTATATGCAAACAAAAGATTTATTACTATCTATAAAAATAATCCCCTTTTTCCCCTTTTTGGTCTTCTATGTTATTGACTCATAGGGCGAAATACCCAATTATGGGGCTACATTTCGAATCAATAAAGGAGATAGCCAATGTCCACGCAAATCAGCAAATACACCCTTCTCCTTTCCACCCCAGCCTAAACACAGCTGTGCCGTGCCTTGTCTTCAAGGCCTCTTTACTAACCACCGATCCAGGGTATGGCGTATGTTGTCCTGGACGGGCAGAATCCATGGTAGAGGAGGTTTTGCTATGAGCAGACCTACCAACAAACACCTCAGAATCGTATTCGTGCTCTTCGCCCTTACCGTCTTCCTGGTCACCGGGTGCAGCAAAGCTGAGACCAATGAAAAGAACACCACTAAAAGCAAGAAGCTCTATGTCTACAACTGGTCCTACTATACTCCAGACTCCGTAATCGAAGCATTCGAAAAAGAGTATGGCGTTGATGTGGTCCTCGACTACTTCGCCTCCAACGAGGAGATGTTCGCAAAGCTCAAAGCCAGCGGCAACGCAGGCTACGATATCATCTTCCCCTCAGGGGACTATGTATCCATCATGATGCATGAGAAGATGCTCGAAAAAATTGACACAACCAAAATTCCTAACTTGGAATATATCTCCGCCCTTGCCATTGAAAAGGCTACCTATGATCCCAAGATGGAGTACTCAGTCCCCTACTACTTGGGTGCATCTGGCATTGCTGTAAACACGAAGATGGCCAAGGAGTATGAGAAGACCTGGAACATCTTTGCAAACAAGAAGTTTGCCGACCGTATGGTCATGATGGATGACATGCGAGAAGTACTTGGCGATGCTCTGGCCTACCTGGGCTATTCGGTGAACACCACCAATGCAACGGAGCTTGAAGAGGCAAGGGTCCTCGTCAACACCCAATGGAAGCCCAACCTCGTCAAGTTTGATGCTGAGGGATTTGCTAAAGGATTCGCCTCAGGGGAATACTGGGTATCACACGGCTATGCCGAGGCTATCTTCGAAGAGCTCCCCCAAGAGAAGTGGGAAGGTGTCGACTTCTTCCTCCCTCTCGATGGAGGCCCGATGTACATCGACTCGATGTGTATCCCCAAGGGTGCCCGTAACTATGACTTGGCCCTGTTGTTCATAAACTTCATCCACCAGCCTGAGAACTATGCTAAGTTTTTGGACCGTTTCCACTTCCCCGCTTCAGTCAATACTGCAGCTGAACAGTTCACCACCACCAAGCCGTTCTACACGGTCGACATGCTGAAGAACTATGAACTGAAAGATGATTTGGGTGTCAACCTTGATATGTATAACAAGGCTTGGGAGAGCATCAGGTACGTAAATTAGCAATCATTGACCTAGAAAGAAATGCAGGGTACATTCATGGGTAAAGCGAGGCATCTATGAGCAGCTATACCCATGAAACCTATATTTCCCCCTTTACCTGGCGCTATGGCAGCCCTGCCATGAAAGCTCTTTTCAGCGAAGTCAACAAGCGCCGCCTATTACGGCAGATCTGGATCGCCTTGGCAACTGCACAAAGACAAGCAGGCTTGGTAACAGACGAACAACTAGCTGAACTCATCACACACAAAGACGACATCGACATCGAACGCTCCTCAGCTATTGAGGCAGAGATTCATCACGACCTGATGGCCGAAATTAAGACCTATGCCGAGCAGTGTCCACAAGGTGGGAGCATCATCCACCTCGGGGCAACCAGCATGGATGTCCTGGACAACATGGATGCCCTGCGCCTAAAGCGCGCCACAGAGCTTATCATTGCACAAACTAAGACCTTGCTAGAGGCATTCCTCGAAAAGATGGAAGCCTATGCAGATGTGCCTTGCATGGCCTTTACCCATATCCAACCAGCTGAACCCACCACCATTGGCTACCGCTTTGCCCAGAGCGCCCAGGACCTCGCAGAGGACCTGGGGGCACTTGAACTTGTCGCTCAAAATATCAGGGGAAAAGGCATAAAGGGTGCTGTAGGAACGAGTGCCAGCTATACCGAACTGCTCAAAGGACGAGGCATGACGACCTTTGAACTGGAAAAGGTGGTTATGGACAGCATAGGACTGAAAAGCTTCACAGCCGCTACCCAGGTCTATCCCCGTAAGCAGGACTGGAGAATCGTCACCGCCCTCTCAGGGCTCTGCTGTACGCTGTACAAGTTCGCCCTGGACTTCAGGCTCCTGCAAAGTCCTCCCATTGGAGAGTGGAGCGAACCCTTTGGTGCGAAGCAGGTGGGATCCTCTGCGATGCCTTTCAAGCGCAATCCCATCAACTGCGAGAAGGTTGACAGCCTCTGCCGCTTCGTTTCCAGTCAAGGTGAAGTGCTCTGGCAGAATGCCGCCTCCACCATGTTGGAAAGGACCCTCGACGACAGTGCCAACAGGCGCGTCACGCTTCCTGAGTGCTTCCTAGCAACTGATGAAATTTTGAGCACCACGACCAAGGTAGTCAAGGGCATGCAGATACACCAGAGCGGCGTCAAGAGAAACCTTGCCACCTACGGCCTCTTTGCAGCGAGTGAACGCCTGCTTATGGAACTGGGAAGAAAGGGTGCCAACAGACAGGAGATGCATGAGCTTATCCGTCACTACAGCCTCAAGGCTTGGGCAGAAGTGCAGGAGGGAGAGGCCAATACCCTCGCTGAAATGCTTAGTTCGGACAAGACTGTCCTTTCCTTCATGCAAAAAGATGAGGTGCTCGCCTCCCTCAATGCAGAGGAGTATGTGGGCGATGCACCGGTGAGGACTAGGATGGTCATTAAGGAAGTAGAAGCAGCCCTTAGCTGATGAAGATCAGGCCTGCAAAGATAAAATAGTAGATGGCCATCCTGACATACCGTATCAGGCTACCCAAAAAGAACAGATGCGGCTTGAGCTTAATGACCCCTGCAACGGTACAGATGGTTGAATACGGAAGCGGAGTGAGGCCGCTGATTACAATTCCCCACACACCATACTTGGTTATGAGCTCTTCAGCATGAGTGCCTGAGACCTTCATGACCCATCGCTTAATGGGAGGGATAAGTCCCACCAGCCTGCCGACCAGGTAGGCACCCAAGGCACCTGCCACAGAGCTTGTTCCCATGACAAGGATTGCTTGAAGCGGATTCCAGGACATTACGAAGGCCCAAATAAAATCAACAGAAAGTGGGAACATCAACATTTCTACTATGAAGACATAGAGGGCGACACCCTGTACTCCGAAATTTAGGACAAACTGTTCTAATGCCTCAGATTTACCTATGGCAGTAAGAGATAATAACTTCATTGCTATCAGATAGAGAACAAGCACTGATGCGGTAAAGGTAAAGGTTATCTTCACGAGTACCTTTATGTTAAGCGTTCCATCTTCAAGCATGTAATTTTCTTTTGCAAAAAGAAGTTTTATTCGTTCAATTATTTTCATTGAGTGCCTTGGTAAACGCGGAAAAAAAGGTTTTCGGCACACCTGCACCTACACCCTGGAAAAGGGAACCCTTCCCTCCTCCCTTTCCTGAAATTGGATCTAACAACATTTTCCTCGACGCGTTGAAATCCAACAGGGTGGAGGCTTTGCCTGCAAGGCCGACCAACCATAGCAGCTTGCCATGCTCGACTTTTGCTGCACAGAGGGCGAGATCTTCCACTTGGAAAAAAACAGAAGCTACCTGCTTCATGTCTATGTCCTCTTCCACTTCCCACAGGACAAAGGGAATATCTTCAATCAGTTCAGCTTTTGCGATGAGGGAAGCCAACATCAGAGAGGCAAGCCTCTCCGCTTTCTTGCCTAGGAGGTATCTGTCCTGGGCCACCTGCTCCAAAAACTTGGTCTCAACCTCCAGGAGGTTCTCCCTCTGGGCGGAGTGCAGTGTGCAGAGCTGGGCTACCAGGGTCCGGTTATCGCGAATCCTAGTCAAAGCCTCATCCCCTACAGAGAAGATCAAGCGCACATGGCCACGAAGCTTCTCCTGACCTTCATACTGGAACAGTATTACTTCACTTGTATTTGCAAGGTGCAAGCCGCCACAGGCTGTAACATCAACATCTTCGACTATAACCAGGCGCACCTCATCACTATCGACCTTGATAGACCGTCTTAGGGGCAGTTTGAGGGCGTCCTCTTGGGACGCTACCTCATAGCGCAGAGGATGGGCCTCCCGAACACTCTGGTTTATTCCCTGTTCGATATCGTAGCAGATACTATCAGATATTTCATCCTGGTCAGTCTCAATGGTGAGGATTTTCTCCCCTTGGTGCACACTCACCGTCGCAATGTTGAAGCAGGAGTGCATGATGCCACTGGCCACATGCTGGGCAGTGTGCATCTGCATGTAGTGGTAGCGGTGCTCCCAATCGAGTTCGATTAGGACAGTGTCCCCTACTTTGAAGGTGGGATTATCCGCCTTGTGTAGGATCGCACCCTCTTTGCCTTTTACGGTATCGAGAAGAGGACATCCACCGATTCTTCCTCTGTCACCGCTCTGGCCTCCCCCTTCGGGATAGCAGATGGTCTTGTCCAGGAGAATTCCATCTTCAGTGATGGAGATGACGGTGACTTCGAGACTCTTGAGGTAGGGTTCTTCATAATATACAGGCTCTGAGGTCATATAATGGTTCATGATATTTCCTTAATCTTTGCGGTGCATGCTCAGATGGTCTTCCACTGGCAACGCGGTCTTCGCTACTGGTAGCTGAACGTTAAACTTGATGGCAACCAGGCGAATGATGAAGACCACCACGGTGGTGATCAAGAACTTTGGCAGCAGACTCAAGGCCGTCATCTCCAACAGGAGGTATACGATACCCCCCAGCAGGGAAGCTGTGGCATAGAAGTCACTGGTGAGGACCGTTGGAACAGAGCGGCTCATGATGTCCCTGACCATACCTCCGCCTACTGCAGTAAAGACACCGCACAAGAGCTGTCCTACCGGACCTATGCCGTACAAGGCGCCTTTGGCTACCCCGATGGCGGTAAATACTCCAAGTCCCAATGCATCGGAGAAGAGGATGACCCTCCACCTACCGACAAACGTGGGAGCAAGGAAGAATACTGCAAGGCCAGTTGCTACGCATAATATAATATACGAACTGTTTGTCAAAGCGGCAACTGGAGTGGCCCCTATTACCATATCCCTAAATATTCCACCGCCACAACCTACGGTGCAGGCAAAGACAATAACACCCAGAATGTCGAGTTTACTACGAACACCCTTGACTGCACCGGTTATGGCGAAGATAAAGGTACCAAAGAGGTCAAAAGCATATATTATCGTATGTTCCGTTAGCATGGATTGAGAGTATCACCAATGGCTGACTTGTCCAAGAGAGAGAAGTTAGCTATCTTAGTAAAAGTTAGAAGGAGTACACAATGGCCATAATAAAATCAGCTTGGGAACTTGCCTTGGAGAAGACTGCGTCTTTGGAGGCCGATCCTGTAAAAATACAACGAGATCTGAAAATTAAGGAAGGGCGACAGCTTGCTGCCAATTTCCTTATGGATATAGATGTCACCCAAGAGGATACCCAGGAGAAATACAATGCGTATACAGAGGAAGAGAAGTTTACAATTAAAGAGGGTATGGCACTGACCTTGCTCTCCAACCTTTCCCTTCCCAGGACTCCCCTCTTCAAGGATTCCTTTCCCCAGCTTATAGCTTTGGGATCAATCATAGCAGAAGGCGATGAGCAGGTCACAGGACTGTTGTCGCAGGTGGAGGGATTCTTTACCCAGTACCTCACCAACCAAGAGGATCTCATCCAAAGGATGAAAGAGCAGTTCGGCCCACATCTGGAGCAGAAGCAGGCACAAATGCGCCAGCAGTATGGTCCTAACTTCGTCCTCAAGCCCGAACAGGATCCTGAGTTCATGAAGTTGCTGGACAAGAACCTTGCCCAGCTGGATGAGCAGTACAACCAAATTCTGGACCAGGCTAAGGACCAGATCAAAGAGCTGTTGAATATTGCATAACAGGACAAAAGTCTGAGCAAAGCAAGAAAAAATGAAGAGATCCGAAAGGAACTCTTCCTATAAGAAATCCTGACCTCCTTGATAGGTTTGCATGCGTTTCGAGTCGCTTCAAGCATATTGCAGGAGGTCTTTTATGAGCTAAAATTCCCTCCGGACCCGTTATCAGCACTCCATGTATCAGACAAATAGTAGAAAAAGGGTCGAAAACCTAACACAAAACAGATAGCATAACGATAATTCATAATTACTGACCCAGCAGTTAGGACTTCGAGTATTGGATATTTTTGACAGTCCAAGAAAATTCAAAAAGAAATTTTCGAATGGCTTGAGGAAGAAAAGATTTTCTTGATACTGTTGCAACCGATTGTTGAAGCGATCTAGCTTGAACCCAATCTATATAGAGGTAGGGAAAATCACAGCTTGGTGATATGATAAAAAAAAGGGGGGAACGAATGCAATCGCTGAATACGCTGTTTACCAAAAGCACATTAGCCAACTTAGTCTCCCTGCAGAACCTCTCTTCGTATGATCCGGTTATCAGAGCACATGTTATTTCTCCCGAGCTCTTGGAGAACCAAGAGGTGCTCACAGAGCTCTATCAGTTCATGGCCAAGCACTATCGTAATGAGTATGTCTATCAGAATACATTGTTGAACAAGCTACTGCTTGGCAGGCATTCGACGAATACCACTACGGCCTTAATGCAAATACCCATAGGCAAATCCATTGCTGATTTCATCCTCATCAACGGAAAGGCTGTAGTGTATGAAATCAAGACAGAGCTTGATGACTTCTCCCGGCTCAAGACACAGCTTTCTGACTACTACAAGGCATTCGCTCATGTGTGTGTTGTTACCTCTGAAGAAAAGGCTTCTCGAGTTCTGACTATTTTACAGGATAGTCCTGTCGGAGTTTCAGTCCTTACTAAACGAAATACATTGAGCAAACGAAAAGAACCATTGGAAGAGCGAAGCTTCCTTTCCCATCGAGTACTCTTCCAGGTACTGAGAAAGGGAGAGTATGAACAGATCCTTCTGCAACAGTTTGGACAACTTCCAGAAGTCCCTCCTGTGTTCCAGTATCGTGCATGTTTAGAGAATTTCAGTACCATTGCTATGGATGTGCTTTATCCTATGGTCCTTATACAGATGAAGAAACGGAATACCCTCACAAAGGAGCATTGCCTTGGTGTTCCCTATGCGATACGATCCTTACGGTATTTCTCCCAATACAGCCAAGCGGAAGAGAAAAGGCTGCAGATCTTTCTCAAACAACAATATGGAGGTTGAGAACAGTGTATATCCCCTACTTACGAGCTAGACAATTTGAGTTAATAGCTTTGCGTGAACTTGTAGAACAGCACAAGCTAGGCAAAGAGATTCTCCCCTTGGTGGAACCTGTCAAGCTTACACCTACTCTTATTCTTACAATTGAAGCCTTCATTGAAGCAAAGCACCCCATTGCAGTCATCTGCAACCCTTCTGTTGGATCTTTTACAATGGAAAGGACTAAAAACAGAGAGAACAAACTCTCAGACAGATTTGATTGTGCAATGTCCAGCGAATTTGTGCAAAAGACCCTTATATGGGATATGAAGGGCAGGGAATACCTTACTGAGTGGGAGAAGGACGGATTCGATCGTGCTGCCTTAATGCTTATCGTGCAGGATAGAGATGCTTTAGAGCTATATAAGGATGAGTTTGCCCAAAAAAGCCCAAAGTATGTTCTCATACCTGACCAAGGGACGTTCCGACGTACTATAGATACTCCTAAAATTATCCTTCAAGACCAATTCAACAAACAGAAAAGAAATGCTGACTACAGTAAAGTTGATGATGAATTTTTTTCAGATGCTCAACTGTTTTACAAAGATGAGGGGTATGTAGGATTTGCTGACTACTCAATCATTGGGGATGAATTTAGCGTAGGAGGTTTTGCTCCTTACGCTGCGGCCATACATCTGGTGTATTTTGATCGTACAAACAAGTTGAGAATCCATCATTTTGTATCGGACTCGGTAGAGGACAATCAGGATACACCTGGAAAATTCTTTGAAGCGGTACACAAATTAGCTGATTGGGTAGCAGTTAATAACATAGGAATGACCATTGGCTTGGAAACCCTCCTAAAGCATCACAAAGAAGGCACCTACCAAGGATTGGGAATAGTGAAGAAACTCTCGATAATGCATCATCTAGAATTGATGTCGTCATATATGACAAGACAGGAGAATCATGCATGAACTGTTGTGAGAAATGTTTCAGAAACCAAGATATGCAGAGCGTAATCCGAAAGCAGCAGTTGCAGGGCAACTGTGATATTTGTGGATCAAAAGCTGTATTTATACAACCTTTAGGCCCAGAATGTGTCTTAAGAGACTATTTTGATATTCTGCTTGACGTATATACATCTGAAGACAACCTTCCAAGAGAGTATTCTAAAGATCTTCTTGATCACATAGAAAATCATTTATGTATTGAATGGAGTATTTTTGACCTTGATACAGAACATATTTCGAAATTTCTCCATGCACTGTATCCTGACCCCAGCGACATGAAAGCTCCGATAGTAACTACCAGAGTTGGAATACTTGAAAAAGATGACGAATCATACCTTCAGCAGAACTCCATCATTGGAAGTTCTGTATGGGATGACTTTGTAGAAGCCATCAAATTTCAAAATAGGTTCTTCTCATTCGGTATCAACGACAATGTAATGCAACCATTTCTGAACCTCGTAAAAAAGACCTATACCAAAGGATCAATCTTTTATAGGGCTCGAATTGCAACTTCTGCGAAAGGATTTCCCCTCGACAAGATGGGAGCGCCCCCTAAAGAGAGGGCAACCTCAGGTAGGGCTAATTCGGAGGGGATAAGCTGTTTATATCTCTCGGACTCAGAAGAAACAACACTACATGAAGCTAGAGTTGGAGAGTATGACTATGTTTCAATTGCCCAGTTTGAAGCAATTGAAGATGTTGAGGTGGTCAATATCGCTCTACTTTCTGAGATTAGTCCTTTTTTGGGAATTGACATTACTCAACTTGCAGTCAATTTGTCAAATTTCAAACGTTTAGGCGATGAAGTCGCCAAACCGATGAGAAGACATGACAGTTCCTTGGACTATCTTCCTACACAATACCTTTGTGACTATATAAAAAGTCTGGGGTATGCCGGTTTCGAATATCGTAGTGTAATGAATGAGAATGGGTCAAATGTTGCTATCTTTTATCCAGACAAATTTAGATGCTTACATGTATCAGTATATGACATTCAATCACTCGAATATACATATGACAAAATCAACTAAAACTTGGTTTTTAATTTTGCTAAACTACAAAGATATAAGCAGAGAACGACCCCTCAGGAACTCTTAGTCTTCATCAATATAGTGATCATCCCTTTGACTACGAACAAGTTTGGCCGCCTGTTTCCAGACGGCCAAACAACTAATTCTTACAAAACCCTATTCCCAGTACTTCTCCATTCTCTTAACCAAGGAAACCCTATAGGCCTCCCAGTCAGTGATAGGTTTCGCAGCCAGGCCCTCTTCGCATGCGGCCTTTGCAACTGCAACAGCCTCATACTCGATTACCCTTGGGTCGAAAGGCTTGGGAACGATGTAGTTTCGTCCGAAGCTGAACTTCTTCCCACCATAGGCCTTGGAAACAGACTCAGGAACAGGTTCCTTAGCCAGCTTTGCAAGAGCCTTGGCGGCTGCCATCTTCATGCCTTCGCTGATGATCTTTGAACGGACGTCCAGAGCACCGCGGAAGATGAAGGGGAAGCCGAGCACGTTGTTGATCTGGTTGGGATAATCACTTCTTCCAGTCGCCATGATGAGGTCGCTTCTGGTGGACATAGCCAACTCGTAGTCGATCTCAGGATTGGGATTGGACATGGCAAAGACCACAGGGTCCCTGTCCATGGAAAGCAACATCTCAGGAGTCACACAGTCAGCTACGGAGAGGCCCATCAGGACGTCAGCATTGACCAGTGCTTCTGCGAGGGTACGAGCCTTATTATCGGTTGCAAACTCCTCTTTCTCTGAGGTCATCCCGGCAACTCTGCCCTTGTAGATGACACCTTTGCTGTCACACATGATGATGTTCTTAAACTGAGCACCTGCGGCAACAAACATTTTGGCACAAGAGATACCAGCAGCACCGGCTCCGTTGACCACTATCTTGATATCTTCCATCTTCTTCTCAACGATCTCACAGCAGTTCATCAAGCCTGCGGTGGCGATGATGGCTGTCCCGTGCTGGTCGTCATGGAATATGGGGATGTCACAGATCTTGATAAGCTCCTGCTCAATCCTAAAGCACTCAGGTCCCTTGATATCCTCAAGGTTCACACCACCAAAGGTAGGGCTGAGAGCCTTTACTATAGCAATGATCTTATCGGGATCCTTCTCGTCCAGTTCAAGGTCAAATACATCAATGTCTGCAAATCTCTTGAACAAGACACCCTTGCCTTCCATAACAGGCTTACTGGCAAGCGCACCGCGGTCACCAAGACCGAGGATAGCAGTACCGTTGGAGATGACAGCCACAAGGTTGCCTTTGGAGGTGTACTTGTATGCATCCTCTGGATTCTCTTCAATGGCGAGCACAGGCTTTGCCACACCAGGGGTGTAGGCAAGGCCCAAGTCATCTGCGGTCTGACAAGGTTTTGACGGAACTACCGCCACCTTGCCTGGAACTCCATCAAGGCAGTGGTATTCCAGTGCCCTTCTCTTCAATTCGTCTTGGTTTGGCATTACCAAATCCTCCTTATTGTTAACGGTTATTTCTTCTCAAAATTCCACTTGTAATCCATCTTGAAACGGTCACGCAGGGTAACCATTACCTTCTGCAAGGATGGGGGCACTGGACAGCCATGTTCCTTACGGAACTGCCATGCAAGATACTCCTTCTCGCCTGCTGTAAAGATATAGTCTTCACCAGGAGCCTTCTTACTCGAGCGCAACTCGCGACAGATGCTTCCTGCAATGCTCTTGAAGATCTTAAGACCCATGAAGTGCTCAGGATCGATTGCGATGAAGAAGTGTCCAAGAGGATACGGGATCGCATTATGCTCATCATCGAAACCATTGAGGGCCTTCA
>Ga0209414_1000723_pt1 | contig 16123 bp, 16 predicted proteins | sample LakVidmifraction_4_FD_181154 | JGI IMG/M metagenome (GOLD analysis project Ga0209414, IMG submission 181154) | Hypersaline microbial communities from Lake Vida, Antarctica - Brine Hole Two &gt;0.2 micron (SPAdes) (version 2) | ecosystem: Environmental > Aquatic > Non-marine Saline and Alkaline >... | reverse complement strand
TTCCCTCCGCCAGCCTTCCGCCAGCCTCTGCAACAGAAGTTCGTCCATTCACAACGTAAAACAATATTGCTATGAACACCAAACTGTGTACCCTCAGTGCCCTGCTGGCCCTGGCCTTCGACAGCTACGCGCAACAAGTCCAAACCAATGCGCTGCCGGAAGTGACCGTCAAGGCGACTGCAGATGACAACAGCGGCTACCGTCCCAAGAACTCCTCGGCGGCCACCAAGATCGACGTACCGCTGCGCGACGTGCCGCAAACCGTCAACACCGTCACCAAGCAGGTCATGCGCGACCAGAATGCCCTGTCGCTGCAGGATGCCCTGCAGAACGTGGCCGGTCTCAGTTTCAGTCTGGGCGACGCCCAGCGCGACCAGGTCATCATCCGCGGCTTCAGCGCCATCACCGATCAGTTCATCGATGGCGTGCGCGATGATGCGCTGTATTTCCGCGACCTCTCCAATGTGGAACGCGTGGAAGTGCTCAAGGGTCCGGCCTCCGTGCTGTACGGACGCGGCTCGGCGGGCGGTATCGTCAATCGTGTGACCAAGAAGCCGAGCGAGGATCCGGTCAGCGAGATCGGGCTCACCGTCGGCAGCGAAGGACAGAAGCGCAGCGAATTCGACGTCGGCCGCAACAGCGCCGACGGCACGCTGCTGTTTCGCCTGACCGGCGCAGTGGAAGACTCCAGCAGTTTCCGCAACCAGTATTTTCTGGAACGCCAGGCACTCTCCCCTTCCCTGACCTACAAGCCGGATGCGCAGACCAGTTTCACGGCGCAATTCAATTATCTGCACGACAGGCGACTGGCCGACCAGGGCATCCCCAGTTACCGGGGCCGTCCTGCAGATGTGCCCATTGCCACCTATTACGGTGCGGCCAACGGGCGCGACAGGGCCTTCGTGCAATCCGAGGTGAAGGACGCCACCTTCACCCTCGACCACAAGTTCAGCGAAAAGCTGGCCTGGCGCTCGGTACTGCGCACCTATGATTTCGACCTTGACCGCAACTACACCACCATCAGCCGGGTCACCCAGACCGCCAACCCGACGGTGACGATCGCCCAGGCCCATCGCCAGCGTGCCGAGCGTGGCTTGTTCTGGCAAAACGAACTGACCCAGAAACTGCAACTGGCGGGCATGCATCACGAGCTGTTGTATGGCGTGGAATACAGCTGGCAAAACAAGACTGACTGGCAGGTCACGCGCAACAATGCGGCGACCTATTCCCTGTTCAATCCGGTGCTGGCCAACTTGTCGCCCATTGCAGCCAACGCCGTGCCGAACATCAATGCGGAGACCCGGATCAATACGCTGGCCACCTATGTCCAGGACCTGATCAGCCTGACGCCGCAATGGAAACTGCTGGCCGGTCTGCGCTATGAGCGCCTGTCCCAGGACCGTGATGACAGAGTCGCCAAATCCAGCCTCAATCGCGTCGACACCCCGCTGTCGCCCCGTGTGGGCCTGGTCTATCAGCCCGATGAGCGCACCTCGCTGTATGCCGGCTACAGCCGTTCCTTCCAGCCGCTGGCGGACTCCTTCGTCTTCTACGGCAACAGCGCCCAGCTGGAACCGACCAAGACCGAAAGCAAGGAGGTCGGCATCAAGTACGAGCTCAACGACAAGACCAGCCTGACGGCCGCGCTGTTCGAGATGACGCAGAACAACATCCAGGTTGCCGACCCGAACCGGCCGGGCTTTGCCATCAACGTCGGTCAACAGCGCACACGCGGCGTGGAATTGTCCGCCAGCGGCGAGCTTGCGCCGCACTGGAATCTCATCGCCGGCTATGCCTACATGAATGGGCTCATCGTGCAATCCAGCGGGCTGACATCCGCTGGCACGCCCTTCCAGGGTAACGTGTCGTCCCTTACGCCGCGTCACACCTTCAACTTGTGGCTCAAGCGCGATCTGCCTGATGGCTACTGGGTGGCGGCGGGCGCGCGGGCCGAATCGGCACGGTTCGCTTCCTCTGACAACCTGACGGTATTGCCCGGCTATGCAGTCATCAATCTGGGCGCAGGTTATGTGGCCGAGAAGTTTGATGTCACGCTGTCACTGAAGAATCTGCTGGATCGCAGCTACTTCATCTCCGCCCACAGTGCCGCCAACGATTACAACATGCCCGGCGAGCCGCGCAGCCTGCTGGTGAGTACGCGTTACCGGTTCTGATAGCGGAGCGGCCGCGTAGGTGCTTTGCGCCGCATCGGATCCTGTCCCCTTGCAGACAAGAGCCGATGCGGCGGCGAGCAAGTCGCGGCCGGCCTGGCCCGGATCTCCAGGACTACTGATGATTTGAGAAGTCAGCCCCGGTACGGTATATATTCCCTCGGTCATCATGAAATGGATTCAACCCTCAGCGTTAGCGGGATGGCTTGACCGTATCGTACGATTGCTGTCTGCAGCCAGGAGCGAGTACTCGAATTCACTCGCTATCAGTGGTTTTGAAAAATAGTAGCCTTGCAGGATGTCGGCTCCCAGCGCTTGGCACAACTGCATTTGCGCCAATGTTTCCACCCCTTCGACGATGACTTCCAGTTCGAGGCTCTTGGCCAATGTGATGATGGACCGCAATAGACGAACATCCTCGGGCGATTGCGGTACCTGCTGCATGAAGCTCTTGTCAATCTTGAGAACGGATATCGGTAGCTGCCGCAAATACGACATCGATGAATAGCCGGTGCCGAAGTCGTCCAGTGCGATGATCACCCCCATTTCCCTTAGCTGCGTCAAGGCGGCAGCCGCATTCGTAAAATCGGCCACCAAAATGTTCTCCGTCACTTCGACGGACAGACGAACGTCATCAAGGTCGGTACGTTCCAGGTCTCTCCTGAACGCATCCGGGAAGGAGCGATCTCGCAAGGTTGATGCGCTGATGTTGATTGCCATCTGAAAAGACTTGTCGATCATGCCTTCTTCGCGCCATGCGCGTAGCTGACGCAGCGATGCCTGGCGGGTATAGCCATCAATGATCGCCATCATGCCGCATTCCTCGGCAATGGAAATGAAGCGGTCCGGAGCGAGCAATCCCAGTAGCGGGTGCTGCCATCGCACGAGTACCTCCGCCCCGCAAATCGCCAGGCTGTTGGCGTCGACAAACGGTTGATAGAAAACTCTCAGCTGCTCTGCGAGATCCTTGGAACGCAACGCGTTCTCTATTCCCATCCGGTACAGCACCTTCGCCTGCAACTGCTCGGAATAGAAATAGAAGCCGTTCCGATGGGTGTTCTTGACCTGATACATCGCCAGATCGGCATACCTGCACAAGTCAGCGGCACTCCGAGCACACTCCGGATAGGACGCAATGCCGATGCTGCATGTGACGATCTGCTCGATGTTGTCGAACACGAAGGGATCTTCCATGGCCTTCATGATGCGCGCAGACAAATCGATGAGATCCTGCGTGCCCGAGATATCCTGCGCGATGATGGCAAATTCATCGCCGCCCAGCCGTGCAGCCATTTCGCCAGGATGCAATGCGCCCAGCAATCTCTTCGCGACGATTTTGAGCAGCATGTTGCCAGCAGAATGGCCATAACAATCGTTGAGCAGCTTGAAATTGTCCAGGTCCATGAACAGGATGCCAAAGCGCATGTCTTCTTGACGCGCACGCTCCAATGTCGTCGCCAGTTTGTTGTCGAAACAGTAGCGATTGGCCAGGCCGGTCAACGGATCGTTTTCGGCCAGGAGTTGCAGCCGACGATGCGCGTCCAGCAATTGCAGCTTGAGCCCCTGACGCGTCTTGGCATGAAGCAGGGCCTTGCGGCATATTTGCGCGGACACTTCGCTCTTGAGCAGGAAGTCCTGCGCGCCGGCTTCGATGCATCGGCACCCCAACTCCTCTTCCGCCGGGCCGCCGGTCAGGACGATCACGGCCACATTGTGGGTCGCCGTTCGGTTGATTGCATGCAAGGCATCCAGGCAATCCATGTCCGGAAGACGATAATCCAGCAGCACCGCATCGAATTCGCGCTGCGTCAGCGCGTTCAACCCTTCCAGGGCGGTCGCTGCCTCGGCAATCTCGCTCGATACTCTGGCCGCGTGGATAGTTTTGGCAATGGACATCCGGTCCACCGCGTCATCATCGATAATCAGAAGTTTCACGGAGGCGTTCCTTTACTCATAGGGTTTCGGCAACTCAACAATGCGCCAATAGTGTTCCAGCAAACCAACGGCGGTCATGAAATCACGATCGACAGCGCTTTTCGTCATGTAGCCGGCGATATGTCGCTCGTAGGCCATCGCCATGTCCTCTTGGGGGCTTGCCGGGATAAGGCTGGAAATGACACATAAGAAAAAAAGTAATAAGACGCGGTGTGCTTATGTGGTTTTTGCTTAGTTTCGGGGTGCTAATTGCTCCAGCGGCTCCAGCTGACGCCGCCATTCCTGCAATAGCAAAATTATCTGCAGAAGTTCTGCAGAAATATCAGACGCTAATTCCGGCAGACTCTCGTCATTGGCGGGAACCGTCATCCCTGCCCCGTTTATCACGGTATGTGCCATGCCATGCAAGTACAACAGCATGTCTCGTAACCCGTCCTCTTCTCGTGCGTGCTTCAGTAGAACGTCCAGTTTATCGATCATGAGTAGCAACGCGGTTGTATCGTACGTGTCTTGAACTGCCCGTAGCGCGGCCCGGTCCACGCGGCCGTACGCGGTCTCAATCATATCGAAGGTGTCATTCAAATCGATGCTCCAGGTCTACTATCGTTCTCGCGTGCTTTATCCGCTTCTTTGCGTGCGCGCTTAACCGCTTGACGGAATAGCGCCTCCTTAAGCCACGGCTCCGGCGCCTTTTTCAAATCCAAGTGGTAATTGCCAAACCGTTTCACGCCAGTTGTTCCATATGGACTCATAAACGCGGCATCGGCAGCCGAGAACGGCTCGCCTTCCGCATGAAGGTCTTGCATGATTCTCATCATGTCGACCGTGTTCTGCAAGATGACTGCAGATGCTACCAGGTCAATATAGCGCACCCGCTTCTGCTGTTCATTCAGGTCGTTTTCCGTAATGACATCCCCGCCAAAATCGAGCCATTTGGTAAAGGCGTGATAGGACTCGATCTTGTTCGTCGTGGCCGTCACTTCCTGCCGCATCTCTTTTTGCGATATCCAGCGCAGCAAGTACACCGTGCGCAGCGCTCGTCCTAGCTCTCGCGCGGCAGTAAACAGACGGTTATGGCGTCCGTCGTGACTCAATTTTCGCAGCAACATAGGCGACGCTACTCGGCCCTGTTGGATCGAGATGGCCACCTGCATCAAGTCCTTCCAGTGATTTCGGATCAATTTCCAATCAACCACGTCGGAAAACAGGCGGTCAATGTGCTTGTAGCGCGTTCCCTTTTCTGGCTTGTAAAACTTCAGGTCTTTCCAGTTGCGAATACGAGGCATCAGCTGGATGCCGTTGAGGAAGGTAAACGCGAAGACCGCTTCCGACTGTCCGTGCGTATCGGAATAGACCGTATCAGCCTGCACAGACAAGCCGGCTTTCATCAAGCCTTCGATCACATAGATGGCTTCCAAGACACCTGGCGGAATAAAGCTGCGAAACACCGCGATGTAATTGTCCGCGACATGACGGTAAGCGACCGCGCCCATCTTGCGGTATCGGAAGTGCATTCCGACCAACATGTTCTGCTCATAGGATTCGTGATGCGTTCCGTCGGCCGCGACCTTCTTACCTTCCCCCCACAGCTTAGGCAGATCAAGCCGCAAATAAAGTTCCGTCAAGTCTCGGCAAGCGTTGTCGAGTTGTTCCAGACCCATGTGGCGTTGATTCGCGTAAGACAGCTGATGAGGCGTGACGCCGTTGGATAGATGACGTGCTGCCTGGTTAGGGCCGAGGTTACAGCCCATAGCGAATACTGTCAGTAGATAGCGCTCGCGGGCATTGCGCAGCTTAGGATCGTCACCTGACAGCGGACCGAAATTACGGGTGAAACCCGTCCAGTGCTCAATATTAGCGAGAATATCCAGCAGGTTACGTGGAACCGTTCTGGCGTCGATGGCGGCCTGCAAGGCGATCGCCGATGGCGGGATTTCACGTGCGGTCACGCGCTTCAGGGTAGGTTCGCCGTTTGCTCCGATCGTCACGTCGCCACCGTGCTGCGGGAAGTCACTATCGACTTGATCAGCAGTGTCCTCCAATAGTTTCTTGAGGTGATTGACGAAGCTTTCTGCGTCGGCCGGAATTCCAATCCGATCGCAATACGTATCCAGCAGCGCCTCGCATTCCTCCCAAGGCATTAACTGCTCGCGATAATCAGCGAACGTGCCTGCACCATCGATGCAGACATCCCCACAGCGCAGGTCGCTCGCCAGATGCGAAAAGACGCACACTTCTAGGTAACGCCGATTGGTCGGATTGCCCAAGCCGTGAGAGCGACGCACCAGTTTTTTCCAACGCTCCGAAGCGAACGAAAGGTCGACTTCATCGACGATCCATTCGGCTTTGCGGTGCTCGTTATCCATCACGACCTCAAGTGCATTGAGCAGACTGCGATCCTGAGTAGCCGCCCGAAAATGCAGGATCTTCGCCATCTGGAACATCGCGGCGCGCCAAGACTTGAAAGGCTTCCACAACAGCGGCAAGTGGTTGCCGCCGCTCCAGACACGGATGGCTTCGCAATCTGCTTGCAGCTTGTCAAGATCCCCGTGCGGCGCCAGTAAGTCGCGCACGCGTCGACCCGTATCAGCATCATCGAGGCCCTGGGCTAGGATCTCAAGCACCTGTTCAAGTGTTGCGACCAAGTCCTCGCTCAATTCACGCTGGCGCGCTTGCAAGACGAGCAGCTCTTCTTTTGCGCTTTTGTGAATGGCGCTGATGCGACGAATGAACATCTCCGCGATGTCATCGCGCGCCCCAATCCGCATCTGACGAATGAGCGCAAGTATCAGGGTGTGTCGCTTGGTAGGCCGAAAATCCTTCATGTCACCGGCGTCCAGTACTGCCGCACGATCGGCCAAGTGCTTGAGTTTGGTCGCCGGAACATCGGCCAATAGAACGTCGGAATCGGGTAAAGCTTCCAGCCAGTGCAACTGGTCCAGTACAAGATCGAGATGCTTACGCGAGGCTTTCTTCGCAGAGCGCTTTATCTGGTTATAAAGCGTACGTCGAGCAGGCAGTTCGCTTTCCAGCAAGCGGTCCAGCCACTTACGCTGGCCGGCCGTTAAACGTTGACTCAACCGGCTGTACAACGCTGCCTCGGCGGCGGCGTACGCCTGTTCTGCAATCTCGTCGAGCGTCCCGAAAGTTGGTAATTCGTGGCCAAGTCGGACTAATTCCTCAATCGTGATGTTGATGATGTCGACGCGGGTATCAACTACACTAGCGGCCTTTTGGGCGAGGTCGATCGCCAGTCCTCGCGTGTGGGCGTCAGTGTATGGCTTCACGCCTAGTAGCGTACGAATCACTTTGTGGTGCCGGTAAAGCGCGCTGTGGGCCGCCGGGTAAGTGATGCTTTGAGTGGGCTGCATCCCAAGGCTAGCCGAGACATGCTCGACGAGGTCAGCGGGGATCGCTTCGATCGCAGGGAAATACCGCAAGAACTGAAAGCATTTAAGGTTTACTAGCAATGCAAGACGTCGATCAGGCGTGCGAGCAAAACCTTGTGCCCACTCGACTTCTTCGGGGCGAGGAGTAAATGAGGTTTGCAGATCCTTAAGGGTCAAGGTCCGCGGGAAGCGCGGATAAGCGGTACGTTCAATACTGGCCATGGTGAGAGGGATTCCTTGGCGGAGTCGTTCGAAGACGATCGGTGACAGATTGAGGCGGCTGTTTGCGGCTTTCAGGACATTGCATCAGCCCCAGCTTCGTTGTCAATGGCAAGTTTTCACACTCTCGCTTATTCTGAATACCTTACTCCGCCTCGAATCACGACATGAATAAATTGTGGGCACGAGATGCACTAAACTGTGTCATGAAATAGCTCAAATCGTGGCCATCGGCCCATCAACTTTGTATTTTTGGGGATCCCTCGCAGCCAATGAAAAAACGTCAAACCTACTCAACCATCATCGAACGTGGCGGCAAAGTTTCATGGCCGATGGCATTGATGGACTGGAAGATTGGCCAGCGCGTGTTCCTCTCCATAAAGGACGGCGCTATTGCCGTGACCACCCGGCCATCGCATTCGATGAACGGTCGAATATTTTCCGCGCGCGTCAGCCGCAAATTCAGCAGCAAAAATTTCTCAGCTAGCTGATAGCTATCAACTAGCGTCAAACTTGAGCCAGCTCAAGTTGCGTAGAAACCTTCCCCCTTTAGTGACTAAAGGCGGGAAATTTCGCATGCGAAATTGTCTCTCACGCCGGACCGTACCCAATATCAAGAGGAACAAGTGGCAAGAATTCTCGTAGTCGACTTGGAAGCGACATGCTCAGACGATGGCAGCATCGCGCCGGAAGAGATGGAAATCATTGAAATCGGTGCCTGCTGGGTCACCGAAGGTGGCGTGGTGCTTGAACGGTTCCAGCATCTGGTTAGGCCGCTGGCGCGGCCGGTTCTTACGCCATTTTGCAAGCAATTGATCGGCATCACGCAGGAGGAAGTCGATCAGGCCCCCCTGTTCCCTATCGCGGCACGGTCGCTGCAGGCCTTCGTCAACGAGGTGGTGTCGATCGATACTGTCTGGATGAGTTGGGGAGCCTACGATCATAAACAATTGACCAGGGACGCCCAGCGCCATGGTATCGCCATGCCTCTGACCATGCCGCACCATAATGCCAAGCGGCTGTTTGCAAAGGCCCAACGCATTGGTAAGGAAGTGGGCATGGTCCGGGCATGTGCGCTCACCGGTATCAGCTTGGAGGGCCAGCATCATCGTGGACTCGACGATGCCGTCAATATCGCCAGACTGATGCCGTGGGTCTTGGGACATGCCATGCTTGCTGGCCAGAGCCAAGCCGCCACAATGGTCTTATGAGGGAGCACATAATGCCGTTCAATGTCTTCATCGACACCGAGTTCACTGATTTCCTTGATCCGCAGCTGATCAGTATTGGCCTGGTGGCCCAGAGCGGCGAAGAGTTTTACGCCGAGCTGCCGTACGAGGTGCGTGAATGCAGTGAGTTCGTCAAAGCGGCCGTCCTTCCGCTTTTGGGATACGCACCCCACGCCGAACTGACCAAGGACGACCTGTACCTGCAGATGACCAACTGGCTCAGGCTGATACGACCAAAAGACCAAGAGGTTTTCATTTGCTACGACTACCAGACGGATTGGGATCTCTTTTACGACGTGCTGGATGGCCGGGTTCCGCCCTGGTGCAAGCGGCGGCTCGTCGCTGATCGGATCAACGAGCTTCTCCGGTATGACTACCATCAGAAGAACGCACTACCGGAACACCATGCATTGAACGATGCCAGAGCCAATTGCTATGCGTTCAGGGAGCTTCCTTAGGAGATGCCATGTGGATAAAGCTAGCGCTATTAGCCGTCGTCTTAGTGCTTCTGACGGTTGCCGCCTACGTCATGCTGCAATTTATCTCGCTCGACTAGCCCGTTGAGTTGGGGCTAGTCATGGCCACGTCTGTTTCCTAGGCCGGGACTTTCCAGCTATGTTCTTCCTGCTGGCAATGACGGCACCACGCATACAGGGCGTCATAGAGCACCATGCCTTGCTGCAACATCGCGTGGTCGTCGCTGAAATTGTGAGACAGCCCCTGTGAAATCGCCAGTAAACCTGCCGCTTGGGGCGCCAGATCAAGCCGCGCCGTGTCAGCACCCCGGACGATCTGGGCCAATTGCGCCAAAGCGGGATCGGTCAGCCCATATTTTTTCATGAAGGTATCGAAGCTGCACTGCTCCCCGACGTGCGTGAGTTCGACCCCAGGAATGTCATATGGGATCGCACCGGTCTGCGCTGCCTGAGACAGCACCTCATTGGTAGGGACATAGAGGAATTCGGGGGTATCGTCGATGAACCGTGCAATCAACCAGGGGCAAGCAATCCGATCGATCTTGGGGCGTTCGCGTGTGATCCACTTCATCATGCTCTCCTTGATCAGGTGCGCCACTGCGGTCACATCAGCTGGCGCGTTATGTCACTTGGTGGCGGCTTCCAAGCGGGCAGCCACCGTTTCCCACTGAATATTCTTGAAGAATGCGTCGATGTACTTGGCGGCTGCCGCACCGAAATCCATCTGGTAGGAGTGTTCGTACATGTCCATGACCAGGATCGGGACTGTCGCCGCCGGACCGTGGGCATGATCGCCCAGCCAGTAGTTTTCCAACTGGCGCAGATGGGTATTAAAGCCTAGTACAACCCAACCCGATCCTCCCCCGAGGCCTGCGCCGATGCGGCGGAACTCGGTTTCCCACTGGTCGAAGGAGCCAAAGGCATTGCCAAGCAATTTACGTTCGGTCGCGCCGGCTTGCCCGTTACCGCCCAGGTTGCCGAAATAATATTCGTGGAACACGACCGAACCGGTACGCAACAGATGCTCGCGCTTGAGATCGTTATAGATGAAAGGCGGCGTGTCCTTGTTGGTCAACGCTTCACTCAGTTGTTTTTTGACGGTAGCCAGGGCCTTGACCGAGCCGCCGTAGTTGTTTTCCCAGTGTGAACGTATCAGACGTTCCGATAGTCCTGCCAGTTTAGCGGGGTCAAACGGGAGCGGCTGTAAACTGCTTTGACTCTCAAATGCGGGCGTAATGGCCATGTTTGTTTTCTCCTGTGAGACGGAACCTTCGGCCCGGCCGGAGGCGCTGGCGGTGACAAGTGCAGTCGCAGCGGCGCCATGCAACTCCTTGCGGCGATTAACGTCTATTTGCTCATCCATACATTACTCCTTTCAGCAATATGCCAAGGCTCATTTCGCAGTACTGCCCGTCCGGTCACTCATAGCTTGAGTAAGGGATACAGCACCAGTCCTGTCAGTGCTGCGATGACGATGATGACTGGCTCCTGCAGCTTCTTGAAACGCCATAGCAAGGCAATGGTGATTACTGCGATGAGCGCCGTCGGTATGTCGATGATGGAGCGTTTGGCGATGACGATGACCGAGCCCGTGATGGCCCCAATGGCGGCGGCTGAGATGCCGTCGACGAAGGCGATCACGCCCGGCAATTTCCCGTATTTCTTGAAATACGGTGCCGGCAGGATCGTGAATAGGTAGCAGGGAATAAACGTCGCCAGGGCCGCCACAATGGCCCCCGACAGGCCCGCCACCAAATAACCGATAAAGCCGACCGTGATGACCACCGGACCGGGCGTAATCATGGCGACGGCAACAGCGTCAACAAACTGTTTTTCGTTCAGCCAATGGTGTTCGGTGACAATCCCGCCGTAGAGGAAGGGAACGATCGCCAGGCCCGAACCAAACACAAAGGTGCCGGCTTTCGCAAAGAACAGGCCGATTTGCACCAGTAAGGGCACATCCAGGGTAGTCAACGCCGAGACCAACGGTAGTTGTGCAAGCGCCAGGCCATTCATACTTCCATTTCTCAGCCACTTGGGCGGCGCGCGGAGGAACCACACCAGCAAGCCTGCCCCGATGAAGACCCATACTTCTTCGGACTCGGTGACGACGGTGATCACTACCTGCAGCAAATATATCGCCCAGAGCAGCTTGTCCTTGCCAATGCTCTTTTGGGTCAGCTTTTTGGCGCTCATGAAAATGATGCCGATGACGGCGGCACCGACGCCATAGAACACGGCTTGCATCCAGCTAATACCTCCAAAATGCATGTAGGCCCAGCCGAGTGCCACGACCATAAAGAACGAAGGGAGAACGAAGGCTAGACCTGCAATGGTGGCGCCCCAGATGCGGTAGTGGACATAGCCCAGGTAAATCCCCAGTTGGGCGGCCAACGGCCCCGGTGCCAATTGCGCCAGAGCGAGCCCTTCCTTGTAGTCGGCATCGCTGATCCACTTGCGTTCTTCGACCAGGTCACGGTGCATGTAGCCGACCAAAGCAACTGGCCCGCCGAATCCCAATGTGCCCAGGCGCAGCATGTAGTGCGCCATTTGCCAGAGGGTGTAAGGTATTTTTTCTGCGATGGCACTCATGGCGTTTCCTTGTTGTAGTGAACGTAGAGAGAATCGAGGATGGAACCGACTTCCGCCAAAAACGCATCATCGTCAGCCAGGCGGGCACGCGCACCGGTCAGGATTGCCTCGAACCCGGCGGCTTCCGCCGGTGCCTCACCGCCGGCATCGAGCGCATGGACCAGAGCGGCCAATTTGGTCATGCCTGGTGTCAAGGGGAGTTGGAAGCTGGCGACGAGGACTTCAAATGTCACCTTGTCACCCACGTGTGTGAAGGTCGCATCGTTGAAATCGAAGCCCAGGGCATCGGACGGGCAATCGGCAGGACTGTCCAGCCACAGAAAAGCAGCGTTGGGGTCGATGAAGCGCTGGATCAACCAGGCGCTGGCTACCCGGTCCACCCACAAACGGCGCCGCGTCGCCCAAGTCCGCCCTTGGTAGTCTCGGATCTGTAAGAGAGAAATGTCGCGTTCCTGCGGCTGCGGCTCACCGGGTGACAAAACCGCATTGGCTTTTTCGGCGAAATCTGCCCAGGCTGCATTGGCGGCCAAGGCCGCTTCATTAGGGAAAAAGTCGATACGCTCGATCGCTTCTCGTTCCTTGGCCAACTTCTTGAGCGTCTTGGCGATCTCCACGGCGGCTTGCGACATTAGCGACTTCTTGGCCTCCACCACCATTTCCAGAAATTCGCCATATTCCTTGGCCCGATCAAATCGGGCCAAGAAGGCTTGTTCATCGCCGGCGTTTCGGGGAACCACGTTCACCAGCCAGGCTTCGCCACCTTCGGCATTGGTTTGGTCGACCAGGTCGGCCAAGGTGTCGGCATGGCCGGGGCGTTCCGGCAGGATATAGGCACCGTCGCGCAACGGGACGCACCCCAACGCCTTGATGGCGCGCCAAAGTCGCATTCGGGCAGTGGCACCGGTAGTGGGAAGGCTGGCAATGAGGAGATGCCAATGTGGTGATGTAGTGTTCATGTATAAAACTCTACACCATGTAATGATAATTACAAAGTTAACTTTGCCGAAGGAGTTCTCGCACCATTCGGCGGACATGTTATCCTATCCCCCCCGATAGGATATCAACGCCATGAGCACCCATACCTCCCATCCCGACATCATCAAACGCCTGAAGCGGGCCGAAGGCCATCTGCGCAGCATTATTGCCATGATGGAAACAGGTCGAGGTTGCCTCGATGTCGCCCAGCAGTTGCAGGCCGTCGAAAGCGCTATCGGCAACGCCAAGCGGGTGTTGATCCACGATCACATAGACCACTGCCTGGACCACGCCATGCAGGGCGACAGCAAGGAGTCGGCCGAGGCGGTGCGTGAATTCAAAGAAATTACCAAGTACCTCTAAGGCAAGATCATGGTCGACATCGCAAGTCTGCTCCAGCAAGGCGCTGGCAATATCTGGCTCTTCATTCCGAGCGCAATCCTGCTGGGTGCACTACACGGACTGGAGCCTGGACATTCAAAAACCATGATGGCGGCGTTCATCGTGGCCATCCGGGGCACTGTCTCGCAAGCCGTGCTTCTGGGCGTATCCGCGACGTTGTCCCATACCGCCGTGGTGTGGCTCGTGGCGCTGGCCGGCATGTACTTCGGCAGCCAATGGAGCGCAGAATCCTCGGAGCCGTATTTCCAGGTCGCCTCCGGCATCCTGATCATCGGCGTAGCGGCATCGATGGCCTTCCGTACGTGGCAGCAATCTCGGCAGGAGGCACATGAGCATCACCATGAGCATGATGAAACCAAGTGGATCAATACCGGCCACGGTATGCTGCGTGTAGACATTTTTGAAGAAGGCGTGCCTCCCCGATTCAGGCTGTCAACCCAAGCCGGGTCACATCGATGGCCAGCCTCGGGCGTCGAGATCCGGACAATTCGCCCAGATGGCGTCGAGCAGACCTTTAAATTTGTCGATCAAGGCGAGTTTCTTGAATCTATCGACGAAATCCCTGAGCCGCATGAGTTCAGGGCACAGGTATTCCTGGCCCACGGAGGTCACTTCCATATCTATGATGTGAAGTATGAGGAGCATCACCACCATGACCATCAAGAGGATGGTCTGGATGTCTCGGATGGCGGATATCAGGATGCGCACGAACGCGCGCATGCCAACGACATCAAACGCCGGTTCGCGAACCGCGACATTACGACCGGCCAGATCGTGATGTTCGGGTTGACGGGTGGTTTGATCCCGTGCCCGGCGGCCATCACCGTCCTGCTGTTGTGTCTGCAGCTAAAGAAAATCACTCTGGGCGCCGGCCTGGTGCTGTGTTTTAGTATCGGCTTGGCATTGACCATGGTGGCGTCCGGTATCGTCGCCGCCTTGAGTGTCCGCCATGTGGGCAAGCGCTGGTCAGGCTTTGGAAAGTTCGCCCGCAACGCTCCATACTTCTCAAGCGCAGTCATCGTGGCTGTGGGGCTGTATGTGCTGTATCACGGATGGATTGGAATGACCTGAAGTCGTGCTTGCGTTTCTCGCTTTGAATTGATTAAGAGTTGCTGGGATATTCAGTGCAGTATCGAGGCTCAGGTCTTTTTTTGGGAAAATATGAGCAATAGCATTTCAACACTTGGCAAGATTCCAGCGAGCGTATGGATCTTGGGAGGTGTCAGCATGCTGATGGATATCTCGTCCGAAATGATCCATAGCCTGTTGCCGCTATTCATGATCAGCACACTAGGAGCAAGTGCCTTTTCTGTTGGGGTTATCGAGGGCTTGGCTGAATCCACCGCTCTCATCGTCAAGATTTTTTCTGGCGCACTGAGCGACTATTTTGGAAAGCGCAAAGGTCTAGCGCTCTTTGGCTACACCTTGGGTGCTTTAACAAAGCCTCTTTTTGCAATTGCGCCGACCACGGGGATTGTGCTTACTGCCCGCCTCCTCGATCGTGTTGGAAAGGGGCTTCGCGGTGCACCGCGCGACGCTCTGGTCGCAGACGTCACGCCCCCTGAAATTCGCGGAGCCGCGTTCGGGCTACGCCAATCCCTTGACACTATCGGTGCGTTTCTCGGTCCGCTCTTGGCAGTTGGACTGATGCTGATGTGGGCCAATGATTTTCGAGCAGTATTCTGGGTTGCCGTGGTACCCGGTTTCTTGGCGGTGATCCTGCTGATCATTGGCATCAAAGAGCCGAGTCGACGAAGTACCGAAAAACGAACTAATCCTATTCGTCGCGACAACCTGAAGCGGCTTAGTCCCGCCTATTGGTGGGTGGTGACTATTGGTGCCGTGTTTGTTCTAGCCAGATTCAGCGAGGCATTTCTTGTTCTCAAGGCCCAGAAAAGCGGGGTTCCATTGGCGCTGATTCCCCTGGTCATGGTTGCAATGAATATCGTATACGCTGCATGCGCCTATCCATTCGGAAAACTCTCTGATCGCATGAGTCATTCGACCATGTTAGCGTTTGGTCTAGTTGCACTGATCATATCCGATCTGACCTTGGCGGCTGGCGACCATTGGCTCGGACTTGGAGTAGGTGTGGCATTGTGGGGTGTCCACATGGGTATGACACAAGGCCTGCTAGCGACGATGGTTGCCGCCACCGCACCGGCTGATCTACGTGGAACGGCCTATGGTTTCTTCAATCTTGTAAGTGGTATTGCCATGTTGCTAGCGAGTGTGGTCGCGGGCCTGCTGTGGGATTATGTCGGCCCATCCGCAACCTTCTTGACTGGTGCCGCTTTTTCCTTATTAGCCTTGCTGGGTATCTGGATCAAGGTACGAAAAACGTCGGAAAGTTCAACGTGAATCGCGTCTTTCCGAGAGTGGACCGCACGGATACGTTCCCCTGATGGGCTCTCATAATAGCTTGTGTGATGGACAATCCCAATCCTGCAGAATCCGTATCAAGCTTGGTACGAGACTTGTCTGCGCGGTAGAACCGGTCGAATAGGTGAGGCAGATGCTCCGGCGGGATCTCGGGACCGTCATTCTCGACGGCGATCAGAATACCGTCTTCAGACCTGGCGATTGACACAGCGATGCTTCCGGAAGCCGGCGTGTAGCGCATGGCATTGGAGATCAGGTTGCTCAACGCGCGGCGGACCATCAAGCGATCCCCCCGGACGATGGCATCGCCCGTCAACTGTAGATTCACGCCTTTTTCTTCTGCCAAGGCATCA
>Ga0209414_1000721_pt1 | contig 16159 bp, 12 predicted proteins | sample LakVidmifraction_4_FD_181154 | JGI IMG/M metagenome (GOLD analysis project Ga0209414, IMG submission 181154) | Hypersaline microbial communities from Lake Vida, Antarctica - Brine Hole Two &gt;0.2 micron (SPAdes) (version 2) | ecosystem: Environmental > Aquatic > Non-marine Saline and Alkaline >... | reverse complement strand
CAGCTACCGATGGTCAACCGAATCAATAGCCAGAGATCGGTTATTTCTGGAGTATTTGGGAGTAACAGGTAAATAGTGTACGTTTTATCCGACTTTCAGGATTATATGGTGTTTTTCTGAAAATACAATATATTTTAGAGGTTTTGTGATTTGGAAATTGTCGTGCCACTGGTACGACAATTGAGTTAGCCCCATTTTGTCCATTAAATATGGTTATGAAAATCCATTTTCCTGCCATGCAGTCCCAACGTTCCACGTAACACGCATCACGTATAACGAGAGTTGTAATGTGGGTATATTACAGTTTCTTTGGTAATGCGTTTTAAAGGCGATTGTGTTTGCTTTTGAATTCATTGCTCCACATCTGAAAAATGATTTTTTTCATGGCCTCTGATTTCTTGGTATTTGATAAAACCTGCATCATTAGATTTTGATGTACTTCACTACTATCCATTACTGCACTATCGAATGCTACAGTAAAATCGCCAAGCATAGCCTGTTCTGGAGTATTGTTTTTAAATTGATCCATAACTTTGTCATTCTCTTTTATTTTGTCATAAAGAGTTTGAGCATAATTTATTAGATCTGCATCTGTTAGCTTATCTGAATCAAACAATGCATTTAGCTTTTCCAATATAGCAGAGATAAAATCTTCCTTTTTGTCTCTGCCAACCCCTGAACCAAGATCATTACCTGGGGTGATTTTGTACTCTGCGCAATTTTCTTCAAGTTTTAGGTTTTGTTCCCGAATTTTAGAAAGTCGGTAATGGGTTAAGACTACAGAGCTTAAATCTATATCTTCGTCATCAATCACTTCTTCTCGTAGCATTGGAGCAAGATGACGAGCATATAAACTTAGTTGTTTCAGTTTTATATCCTCGTAATTAACAATTTGTGACATGAACTCATAGAATCTAGAAAAGCTTCCTAAATCTTTTTTAAATACAATCAAAGCGTTTAACTCTTTCTTGAGTTCTTTCATACTATTTTCAGCATTGGCAATCAGTACCGCATCTCCTAGCTTTTTTGTGCGTTCAAACATCTCTTTAGCTTCTTCATGCTTTTTATGGATTTCTTTGTAACGGTTGCTCCAGCGATCTACTGCTGGCTTACAAATGTTACTGATTGCAGCTGCACTTTTTGATGGATTTATGAATGCTTCATAAAATTGTTCAACTTCATTCCAAAGAAAAATCTCTGCACTGTTCAGTTTGTCAAATAAATCATAAGTAAGATTTGGATCTGAAACGTCAGCAAGTTCGGCAGTCAGATAATATGGTTTGAATGAATCTAAAATATCTTCTGCATCATTAAAGAAATCAAGAATAAAAGTACCACTATCTTCCTTGCCTGGGTAACATCGATTTAAACGAGAAAGTGTCTGTACGCAATCAACACCACCAAGCTTTTTGTCCACATACATAGCACAGAGCTTAGGTTGGTCAAAACCAGTCTGAAATTTATCTGCCACTAACATCAGTTGAAACTCTTCAGTGTCAAAGGCGTCACGCATATCGCGCCCCTTCAATAGTGGATTCATATTTCGCTCGGTGTAAGAGTTGTCATTGTCCACAACTTCACCAGAAAAAGCAACTAAGGCAACCACATCCGTATAGCCTTGTTCACTAACATATTTATCCAATGCCAGTTTGTAACGTACCGCTTCTTTACGAGAACTCGTTACCACCATTGCCTTAGCCTGACCATGCAGACAATCCTTAACATTCTGTCTAAAATGCTCCACTATAACAACAACTTTTTGTGCTATATTATGGGGATGCAAACGCACCCATCTATTCAATTTAGTTTTAGTTTTTTTAGAATCAACTTCTTTATCCAACGCTGCCGATTTCTGAGCTAACTTATACGCAGTATTGTAAGTTATATAATTCTTCAGTACATCAAGAATAAAACCCTCTTCAATAGCTTGTCGCATCGTATAAACATGGAAAGGCTTAGGAAGATTTGTTTTAGAAGGTGGCATTGTTAAATCATCACATCGACCAAAAAGCTGGATAGTTTTGTCCTTTGGTGTTGCAGTAAATGCAAAGAAACTGAGGTTGTTTCCTCCAACACTTGCGAATTCGTTTACTATGTCTTCATCGTCTAGTTTATTTTCATCCAAATGGTCGTCTTCTGTATCGGACTTCAGCAATTCTTTCATCTGTTTTGCCGTTGAACCACTTTGAGAACTATGAGCTTCGTCTGCAATCACTGCAAAACGGCATAACTTCAAATCATCACTCTTTTCAATGCAGTCCACAACGAATGGGAAAGTTTGAATTGTTACAATAATTATTGGTTGTTTTGCCTCTAAGGCCTTAGCCAGTTTTTCAGATTTAGAACCCAGTCCTGTTTTGTGGTTGATTTTGGCAACCACGCCGTCCACATCTGTAAATTGTGAGACAGTATCTTGTAGCTGAGAATCCAAGACCGTTCTATCGGTCACAATAATCACACTATTAAACATCTTCTCGCCATCAGCGCGGTGGAGTGCCGAAAGCTGGTGGGCAGTCCAGGCAATGGAGTTTGATTTACCAGAACCAGCACTGTGTTGAATCAGATACTTTTGTCCCACGCCTTCTGTGCATACAGCACCTATCAATTTGCTAACCACATCCCACTGATGATAACGCGGAAAAATTAAAGCCTCTTTTTTATATTTAAGTCCTCTAGCATCCTCTTCTTCTTTAATCTCTAGATGTACAAAATCTGCAAGGATTGATAAAATATTATCAGGTAATAATATCTCATTCCATAAATAATCCGTTGCATAACGATTCTTATCTTCTGGAATATCATTACCTTGACCACCATCTTTAGTTCCCTTATTAAAAGGTAAAAAACGGGAGTCATTTCCAGCCAAACGTGTACACATATAAACTTCATATTGACTCACCGCAAGATGCACCAAAGCACCACGTTTAAACGTCAATAAAGGTTCAGCTTTCTTTGTTGTAGAATCTTTAGGAAGCCGCGTCGTTTTGTATTGTTTAATTGCTCGTTCAACAGACTGTTTAAACTCAGATTTCAGTTCCAAAGTTGCAATTGGCAAACCATTCACAAAAAGCACCAAATCAATACGATAAGCCTTAGCCTTATTACTAGTTGCTTTGTAATGTTCCTCTGTTGCATAAGGCGAGTATACCAACTCAGGTACAACTCTCAAGCGGTTTTGTTCATAACGAGTCAATGTGTCAGGATTAAGATCGTGTTCAGGTTTAAATTGACAAAGCGAAAAATTATGTGCAGCATCTTTAATCCCCTTACGCAGAACGCCCAGAGTACCAAAACTCCTCAACTCCTTGTCTGTGGTATTTGGATTTGTCTTATTCAGTTGCTTTGCCACATGACTAATAAGGCGTTTTTCAGTTTCAATAGGGTTATACTTTACATACTTCTCCCACATCTTAGGTTGAGAATCTTTAACAAACCCAATCAAATCTTCCTCATACAGTGCCAATTCACGATTATACTTTTGAGGATCACCCAGCAACCAACCATTGGCAACCAAGCTGTCGATTATCTCGTCCTGAAATGTCCGTTCATTTGCTTTGCTCATTTAAATTCTCCTTACTAAAATGCTTTAACTAAATTGTTTCAAAAGTTTTTTTTATATATTTGGACATTAGAATTCTTCTTTGATTTAAGAAAACGTTATAATCAAGCTCGTAGAAATTTAATGGGATACAATGACTCTTCATTTGTTCTTCTAATTCTTTTAAGTTATCTCCAAAGTATTTTTCTCTGATTTCTGGGTAGTACTTTTCAGGAGCATCATCACTTATTTTAATGTTATCTAAAAACTCCAGATAAGTCATATTAGCAATCTGATTTCTTTGCGTTTGCTCTATTTTTAATTTTTTAAGGTGATTGGCCGGAAACAGATGATGCTTATCTAAAGATTTTTTTCTAAGTTTTAATGTCGGATCAAATAAATCTGTTACTTTTTTGTTTGAGAAAAGAACATTAACATTGTTTTTGTTTAAACACGCAAAAAATGCATTTCCTACAGGAGATGTTGCCGATGATGTTATAAGTAAATCATTAGGCATTGTGATGTCCCAAAAATCATCAGTAAAATGACTTGCAATAGTTGATGAAATAAAATTGATAAAATCGTCTTTTGTCTTACACTGCTTTATCTTGTTCAAGTCAGATTCAACTTGAGATTCAGGAGAGGAAGAATACCTGCTGGTTAAATTTGACATAAAGAACCATTGACCTATATGTTTTTCCAATTCTTTATGGTCCAGGTTAAACTCCTCTTTTCCTATCAAACATAGAATATAGGAGTTGATAATTACATGTTTTGATGAAATTAATTCCTTGCTTTTAAATCCAATTCCTATAAGTATCCTCAAATAATTATGCCAATTTGTATTGTCGAGCAAAACCTGTTGTTTTGATTTAAATACATCAAACTGTTTGTCTCTAAGGACAGCAGAGAATTTTCTTGTTATTAGATCTCTACCCTTTAAAATAGCATATGCATCTTTCATACGTCCACGTTTGAAACCAATGCCAACATTTATTCTAACGATATCTTGAGCATCTGGTTCTAAGATATGATTATATGGTGAATGTTTTATAGAAGAATCTGGAGCCAACCTACAAAGTTTACAGAATTCGTCAATCTCCTTACGACCTTCATCCCAAAATACAGATAGCAATGTTAATACAAAATCAGCTTGATTTAATGTAGTACCAGCACTATTAATTCTTGTAAATATTTCTGCTACAATTTCTTCATCTACATCACCAGCAATTTCTAATGCTTGATAGGGGTATGAACTTAACTGAGACAATCTTTCAATTCGCTTGATAATAATGTTTTCATCATATTTAAAATGTTTTTCTAAGATATTCTCTAGTTCCGTTAAGTCTTTCTCTTCTAAAAGAATTTTATCCTTTAGTTTGGTTATTGCTAAGTCCTGCAATTCTGTTGTCTCTTTTATCTGATTAAATCTTCCAACAATAAATTCAATATCTGTCTTAGTTAGTGTTTTACCACTATGAAATTTATTTATAATTTTTTCTTTTCGTTCTTCAAGTTTATCTGAATACTCATTTAACTCACTCATATAGTTAGTAATAAAAGTGTAACTTGCTTGTGTGAATACAGTTGAAATATCTTCAATAAATTCTTTGTTTTTAGCTGTGGAGGCATCTGCAACTTTGAATTCTTCAGTTATAGGATTAAAAGATATTTTAATTTTCCTATACTTATATGTTTTGTCATAAACTTGTTTGTTTTTAAAAACTGAATAAAGAGCTGTTAATCTTTGTTGACCATCAATTATTAAACTTTTAGGATTTCCAGTTGTCTTTTCGCCTTTTCCAATTGTGCTTGTTTTACTGTCGTCAAAGTTATTATTTTCCCAAAAAAGGAAATATCCAATAGGGAATCCTCTATACATAGAATCAAAAAGATTTCTAACTTTATTATTTGCCCAAACAAAGGGTCTTTGCAACTCAGGTAAACCTATATCACCATAATCTATATCTTCAAACAACTTGGCAAGACTACCTTTTCTTTCATTAAATATTGTACTTCGTTCTGTCATGTTACATCCTTGTTTTTTATTTATGGTTATCCTGTTGAATCTTAATCTGAAAGTTCCGTTCACTTGCCTTACTAATTAACCTTCTCCATATTATTTATTAAATTTTCTTCTCTGCTAAATTAAGAGATTTAACTGCGGTGGTAATACTGTTTTTTAAATATTTGTAATCTTCACATCTACATTTTTTTAAACATGAATCAACGGTGTTTTCATAAATGTTCTCATTGGAAAATGATGTGTTTCCTAGCGAACCAATCATTTCGGACATTATATTTCTAACTGCACTTGTTAAAAAATGCCCACGAACTAGAAATCTGTATGGTTTTTCAAATTTTGATAAACTTAGTTTCGTGGAAACTATATGTTCTCTAGAGAAAGTACAGCAGTCTTCTATAATCTTTTTAGATATTTTATTTTTATCAATTCGTGGAGACTTTCCGTGATTCTTTAAAAACCTTGCTGAATTATCACCACATACCTCGATACTTAAATCTTTGGTTTGCATAACTATATCGTATATTAATAAATCTTCTATATCGGACACAAAATCATTATACCAAGCATTAATTGCATCAATTTTGTTAAGTTGTTGTTTCCTAAGGCGTTTTCTTATTATATTATTGAGAACTCTCGGGCAGTACATTGTGTTTTCTATTGAATATCCATATGTCCTAATAACTCTTGCATGGGAGAGTTTTAAACTTTCAAAATCAGAATAATCTCTGTCTAAAGCTATTATTATTCGCACATTATTTTGAACTACTTGCTCAACCTTTTTGTATATTTCATCTTTGCCTCCTGTTGGGATTATTTCAAACGTAGTACGTTCGGCTGTGTGTTCAGAAAATCTGGCTTCCCAAAATAGAATATCATCCTCTCCTTCAACATAAACTATGAAAGCTACTTCTTCAAACTGATTTAATATATTTAGAGCATCTGTACTATATGTTAATGTATTATTATTCATCATAAAAAACCGAAGACATTTGTATCAAAGAATTAGGTTGGCTTGACGCTACTTCGGGAGAATGAGTTGCAATAATGAGCTGAGCATTAGGATTAATTTCCTTTATAGCATTTAATAGCTTTCTTTGCCATGAAATGTGTAGAGATAATTCTGGCTCATCTGCTAAAAATACAACTCGTTCTTTTTCATGTAGTAGAACTTCAGTGAAAATAATGAGTAATTGCTTTTCTCCTGATGACAAATCACAAATTTTGAGTGCTGATTTATTTCTTTTCAGTATTATGTCAAAAGGTTCATCTGATGATGTGTTCAAAGAAAAAGACTTATCTTCAAAGAAATCATTTATAACTTTTTCATATGTTTTAATTAATGAATATATTTCTATTTTATTTTCATCAAGGTTTGATGACATTTTAATTATTTCTTTGGTTCTTTTGTAAAGCGAGAGTGGTAATACATCATTAATTTTTAACTCTTTACTATCTTTAAGCTTACTTACTGATGTCTTTATTGCGTTAACATGGCCATTAATTTTAGTATTTCCACTGCTTTTCATTCCCAAAAGGTCAAATGCATGCTTAACATTTCTTGAGAATTCATCATAGTCTACTTTTTCAAAAAAAGTTTTGTCTATGGTATCCATCGTTTTATTATAAAGAATTAGATTTAAGACACCTTTCTGAAAATCTACTGAAAGATTGTTGGCTTTAGATTGAAGTTGCAATTGATAAGAATTTAACTTAGATGTTAGTTTTGATAATGTATCATCCACAGGGTTACTTTTTATATATCCTACTCTGTTATAACGAGTCTGTCGATATAACTCTTCTTCCTCATCAATGTCAGCAATTAACTCTCTACTGACAGACAGCATTGAAATATTTAGAAATCCTTTTATAGTATCTTGTAGCTCTAAGATTATACTTTTTATGCTTCGCACACGTGTAGTTCTGTTTTGATATAATATTTCACGGGAAACAAATGGAATCGTTGTAGAGGTGGAATTCGATATTTTATATATAACTTTTTCGGATAAATCGTTATCTCTACTAACTATAATTGTTTTTTGTTTTTTATCTTCAGACACAAGAAAAATTTTTATATATTCAAAATCTAACTCCTGTAATTTGATTATATCAACTGTCAAAACAGCTTTAATAAGATTAATAAATGTAGTTTTTCCTGAACCATTTTTTCCTATATAAATATTTGAATCAGGGCTCATTTTAGCCATAATATTTTTGTTGCCCCACATTCCTTTTATTTTCACATTTTTTATCAGAAACATTGTTTTCTCCATAATTATTTTATTTAAAGTTTACTTTATTACTAAGTGCTTGTTAAAAAAAACGATTTTAAACAAGAACATTGTTGTTTAGCTGTCTTAGTTTGCCTGCGTATTAGCATTTTGAGTTGTTTGTTGCTTAAAACTCATCTCATTTTCTTACTCACGTTAATTTTGCCGGTGACGGCTGCGGATATTAACGCCGTACGGCGTTCTTTCATTAATTCTATTGCTGATTTGGCTTTGGTTATCAACTTTTCAAATTTCTTTGTTTCATTATCTAAATATTCAGCTATTTCTTCTTGCTTTTTACAAGTAGGACAGCCGATTTTTATATCACCAACAGTATCAGTATTAAGATTTAATTGTGTCCCAAATTTTCCAAGACCTTTGTATGCTTCTCCAGCAGCGAAAACATAGTATAAAAACTCAACAGGAATATTTAGAGAAGGAAAATATACAAACCCGTCATGAATGCACGATTTCATTCCCGCAATACATGGCTTTCCAACTGTACCTGCAATACTTAAAAAAATTTCATTTGGTTCAATTTTTACGCTTAATGAGCTGCCGAGTGCTGATAATCTCTGGGTTGTTCTTGTTAAATATTCCCCCGATGCAGTAACATCTGAAATACGAACCCAGGCGTATTCTCCATTAACATCAAAGTAGCGTTGGTCATCAATGGGTCTTGGTGAAGCACCTCTTTTAACCGGGCTCAGGTGTTTTATCTTCTTCACCGCCCAGTGCTCTGGAATTTTTCCTAGCCATTCAACGCCAGAGTCCTTCATTGGGGTATTTGGATTAAGGCCTTTGGTGACGGCGTGACTAATTACGGCTTGACGCTTTTCTTCCAGTAAAGCAATCAAAATTTTCTGCTTTTCAATCAACTCATCAATCTTCCCCGTTTCATCATCCAAAAATGCTGCGATTTTTTGTTGTTCAGGGAGTGAAGTGAACCATATATTTGAATTTCGTAAGATAGCCTGAGTGATGCTAAAGACCTTTACACCTTTAACAGCATTCTGAATCTGTATTCTATATTCAGACGAATCTAAAGCATAAGCCAAATAACGGTGGTCGTTCCCGTCTTTTGGTCTAACAATCACTGTGTGGTAACCTGCAAATACTAATTTGTCACTTATGAGCTGAGTGAAATTACCTGATCCTTCAATATCCTCTGATGTGTCAGCAAAGATAAAATCACCCTTAGATAAAAGTGAATTTGGAGAAGATTTAAGATATTTTTTATCTACATATTTCAGAGGGTGAACAGCTGGATCAACCTCAAAACCATATTTTGAATGAACTTCGCCGTAGTTTACACAAGGAACTCCAGTATCTTTTAAGTTTTCCTTAGTTATACTCAATCCTTTTCCAAAATCAAACCAATAACGAAGTTTGCTGATTTTCCATCCACTTGGAATCTTTCCCAGCCATTCAACACCAGAGTCTTTGTATTCAGGATATGGTTTATACTTATTCATTTTTTCCCTTCAGAGAAGATGCAATGTTATTAAAAGGTGCAATAGGTTTTCCAAGAATTGCAACTCCTGTTTTTTGTGGATCTGGATAGTTTAGGCGACTCATAGCTGCTCCGTTTAATGCGAAATCATAACCATTTATGTTGATTACATTGAATAAATTCTCTTGTAACTCTACAACTACTTCTGTAACATTATTACGAAATGGCCATTCTTCTGTAAAAGCTTCTTTCGTAATCACCTTTGCAGGCCATCGCCCCTGTAAAATATCTTCTTTATTTCTTCGATTCCAAGTATCTTTTTTCTTTTGAAGGATTTTAACTGTTCTACGGTAATCGGTTGTACCAAAATCATCGTCCATCATTGCTCTACAAATGTTGAAAGTTGCAGAGTAAGTTTGAAAATCATTTTCGTTATTACCACAAACAAAGAGCCGAGATAGAAATCGTGCAAATTGTTCAAGTTTAGAAATTATTATAGCATTTGTTTTACTTTCTATCTCTAAGGATTGTTCATAGTCATAATATGGAGTATCAATCAAGCTATCTTGTAACCTTTCCCACTCTTTATCTGGAGAGATATGCTCTTGTGTGTTGTTTGTAACAACATTTAGATTGTAATAACGAGCTTGTTTACCAAAGTCTGACAATATTGTTAATGCTTTACCTAATATAACATCATTTTCAACAAAAGAATAATCAGCCATAAAAAGGGGGGTGTCTTTAAGTGTTTTGGATTCTTCTAGAACTTTATCTTTTAAAGTGTTAAGGTCATGTCCATAGTTTTTTAGTTCTTTAAAATTTGGAAATTTTCCTGTTTTTTGTTCATCAATTAAAATTAAGTAACATTTCATTACTCTTTCAAAGCCGCTTGCTAGTAGTTGATGGGGGATATAATAAAAGTTGTCCTCAAATTTCATTTCCTGCAATTCACCGAATCCCTGTTTAATAAGAGTTGTGGACATCCTCAGCTCATCATGTAACGCTAATTCTTGATCAATCATATCATTCATGAGCACCCCCAACTTCAGCTAATATTTTGTCAACTCTTGCTACCTCGATATTAAAAGTATGAATTATGTTTTTTTTAATTTGAGTATTAGTCATTACAGTTTTCCTCAAGTATTTTGCTCCATTCAATTTCTCTCACCAGCGGTGAGAGTCTTTCGTCATTGTAATATAATTCAAATTCTTTTTTGTATGGGATATTACTCATGAATGTATCTCCTGTAGAAGTTACAAAATATCTTTGGTTGGCGATTGAATGGAACCTGTAATGTAAAATGCATCCAACTCAATTGTCGCATCAATGATGCGATAATCTTGGTGTCGTCAACTTCAGCAGCAAGCAGGAACATTTTTTGAAGACTTTTACTTGAAAAACCTTTGCCGTATTCATCTGTTTTATTTATGTTCATGTTTTGAGAGTCATTATTTTGCATGTTGTATCCCAACTTCATTTAATATTTTGTCAACTCTTGCTGAAAGACAATCAGGGATGACATTATCAGAATTATCCAGTTTAAGGGTGTTTTCTATTGCTTGCAGGATATGATCGTTATAATTATCAAAATTTAAATTACTTTTGTTAGCTGAACCACAGGCTTTTGTTAAACGATTATTTATTAGTTTGCCTTGAGCAGGTGCTTTTGAATTAGTAAATAGTAGCTTTTTGGTATTTTCGTCAAGTGAACTAACATCTTCAAAGTGTAGTAAAAGCCATAATTCAAAGCATGGTCGACAAATTATAAGTTTTATATCTCCGTTTTTGCACTTTTTTTCGATATCATGTTTAATGATGTTTGGTAAGTGCCTATCATAGTCAACCAACAAAAAACTTCTATCTTCTTTAAAATTCAAATCTAAATCTTTTTTATTGAATTTATTAAGATTTTCAAATATGTGACTAGGAGCACTAAGGTCGTCTTTATTAGGAATAGAGTGAATATAAACTTTAAAAGGTTGATCTGTTGTTCTTTTATTTAAGAGACCTTGAATTCCTTCGAAATATCGATCTTCAGCTTTACCTTCAGCACCCTCAAGTGCAATCACAATAATTTTGTGGACATCTTTAAATCTGATTTCTCTTTTAAAGTTTCGCTGTTCTCTCATGATTTTGTCACCAACCAATCAGTATTGGATCCAAAACATGGAATTGCACCATATCTGCCAATTAGGTAATCTTTTTTGACTGATTTATCTTTTCGCAACTTAAAATCACTTAGAGAGTAAGCTATTGATGCTCCTTTATTCTTTTCTGTAAACCAGATCTCATCACGACGTAAAATATCAGAGTCTAAAAGACCTACATCATGAGTTGTAATAATTGTCTGCGATGGTTCGGACATAGCTAACAAGTTTTCCAACAACTTTCTAGTTAGTTCGGGATGCAGGCTTCGATCCATCTCGTCAATAAATATAGTCATATTCTTACGCTCTTTTATCATGAGAAATAGTGGCAAGAAATCTGTTAATCTTTGGGTTCCATCCGACTCGTCACTTAATGAAAATGGTTGCTTTTCTTCGGTATCATCAGTACGGAAAAACTTTAATTCACTGGCTAAGAGTTGTCCTTTTTTTCTTTGGAAAAAATAAAATTGATAAGAACTTTTTAGAAATGTGATTTCCTTATCTTTTAAATTTAAGTCAATATCATCTATAATTTGCTTAGGTACACCAACTTGTTCCATCTTTATGTCTTCAAAATCAATATCATTAAGATGAATTCCAAATAGATCTAAAGATTTTTTCATGTGTTCTTTAAAATCATCCTCTATTAGCAAGCTTTCCCAGTGTTTAAATCTAGTCTCTGGGAAGATAATCAACAGTGAGTTCTCGAACCATTCAAAGCATCTGTTAATATGTTTAAAAAGTGTCGTTGGTTTTGAAATATCCATTTTGGCAATTAAATTCAAAACTAGTTTATCATCTGGCATGCTTTTTAAAAGACCTTCAAAACCTGTAAACTGTTTTTTATTAGCGTCAACTATCTTACCTTTTCTGGTAAATAACTTGGTCTCTGATTGTTTTGACAGTTTGTATAGCCATTCTTCTTTAAAACCTGTAGTATCCCATGAAAATCCGTAAGCATAAGCATTTTTGTCGTCGGTTGTAAATTCAAATTCTACCATACTTGGACTTGTACGGTTCTTTGCAGCAAGTTTGAATTGGCAGGCCTTTGATGAATGAGAGTCTTCAATTAATGTTTTAGCAGTCTCGATTGCTTTTAATAAATTGGATTTTCCAGAGGCGTTTGCTCCATAGATAACTGCGCCTTTTAATGCAGAAAATCCTTTCTGAGTAATCACATGTTCTGGAAGACTTTTCTCTGATGACTTAATCATTGAGAATGTTGTCTTATCTTTAAAACTTAAAAAATTTTCTACTGTAAATCTAATTAACATATTTATGGCTCCTTTTTTATGCATAATTTACCTAAATATACATGAAATGATGTGAAAAAACAATGTTTTTCAATAAAAAATGATAGTTTATGACGTTTTTCTCTCTCAAACAGCCAAAAATGACAAAATATAATTAATGCGGAGAGATTCTCCGCGTACCCAGAGCTTTGCATCTCTAAGTCTTTTTATTATTCTGGGACCGCGGAGGATTCCTCCGCATCTTTCTGTATATTACCAAACTGATTACCCAACAAACAATTTACACATAACGTCTTGATCCTCTGCTCGATTGCAAACATGCATTGTTCCATAAAATTTTGGTTTATTGCTTTTTCTACTGAAAAAAGCAAGAGAACAAAAAATTATGGCAATGTATTCTTTTTTTCGTGTAATTTCGTGCCTTTCGTGGTTGTCAAATCTTTCTTATAATTTCCTGGTTTCTCTCTTCTACATTTCCGAAAGAAGATTCATAATATCTTTGGTCACCGCATCAAGTTCAGAGTCGATCTCTTCCAGTGAACGAGGTGGAATATATTGATAGAAGTGGCGATTGAATGGAATCTCATAACCGACTATGCCAATTTCTTCATCTTTCGCATCACATTTTGAGCTGTCAATCCAAGCTCCTGTAACATGTGGTGCAACTTCTTTCTTAAAGTATGCCTCGATAGTTTCAATTGTTGGTTTCGTTGGATTCAATGGAATGTTTTCGTTGTCACGCAGGTTGCCATCTGGCTTGTATTCAACTATCTTTCCATTGACTTCAAAAAGACCATAAAGTGGATTTGCTTTTTTCAACTTGGTATGAACTTTTTTTATTACTGGCGATGCATCTGGGTTTGTCCATGTTATGGCATCCTCGATCTGTTTTTTCTCTTTTGTTAAAGTAGTTCCCGTTTTTTTAAGTTCTTTTAGAGCTGAGTCTAATTGAGCTGTAAACTCCTGATAATCATCACACTGTTTCGTACCAACGATTGACTGTAGCTGTTTTGCTTTACTATAGAGCTCGGAATGGAAGTTCCAGAGTCTTGGAGCTAGCAGTTCTTTGATTTGTTTTTCTTTTAGCTCTTTATAATCTTCTTTGAAGACAATTCTTGCTTCGGTAATTTGTTCTTCCTTAAAAATTCCATTTTGCGGTGCAAAGGTTTCTGACAACCAATGCATGGCTGGATTTAGGTTTTTATCTGGAGAATATTTAAGTGTTTCAATGTGTTCGTCTGAAAATTGTGCAGAGATTCTCAAAGGACGTTCCACGGTGATGCGACGATAACCAAAATCAGTGGTGTCAAAAATTTTGCACGAGAACTTCTTTGGTTTCTCTTTTTTTGCAGTTGCAGCTTTGCGTCCACGACTTGAAGTTGCAGCCTTTTCGGGTGCATCGAGCAAGATTTCCATTTCTTTAAAATTACCAAAGCAACGGGTAACTTGTTCAATCTGTTTTTCGCTCATTATCTTACGTTTGGATCCCAATGATTTACGCATTGGTTGATACATTTCGCCAGCATCAATGAGTTGCACTTTACCTCTGCGTTCTGGAGATTTATGATTGCTCAATATCCAAACATAGGTGGCGATACCTGTATTATAAAACATGTCAGTTGGTAGGGCAATAATAGTTTCGACCAAGTCTGCTTCCATCACATAACGACGAATTTCACTTTCTCCACTTCCTGCTCCTCCTGTGAACAGTGGGGAACCGTTGAGAATAATTCCAATACGACCTCCATGTTGAAACTTGGCTGTTGGTTGTTGCAGTTTGCTAATCAAATGCATAAGAAATAGCAATGAACCATCGGAGACACGAGGAACCCCTGGACCAAAACGCCCATCAAAGCCTTTTACAGTGGACTCGGTTTTAATAACGTCCTCCACTTTTTTCCAGTCAACACCAAAAGGAGGATTGGAAAGCATGTAGTCAACTTTAGTGGATGGCAGTTGATCTTCAGAAAGGGTGTTTCCAAGTTTGATATTTGAAACGTCCTGACCCTTGATTAGCATATCAGCTTTGCATATTGCATAAGATTCAGGATTGAGCTCCTGCCCGTAGGTTTTCATTACAGCATCTTTATTTAGTCCGTGTACATATTCCATGCCACTGGATAGAAAACCACCTGTTCCTGCTGTTGGATCATAGATTGTACGGATAATTCCAGATTTAGTTAATGCATCGTCATCTTCCATAAATACCAATGATGTGGTTAATCTAACAATATCACGCGGGGTAAAGTGTTCACCAGCTGTTTCGTTGGAACCCTCTGCAAAACGACGAATTAGCTCTTCAAAGATTAAACCCATTTCATGATTGGATACATTTTCTGGACTTAAATCTGTGTTGCGAAACTTTTCAACAACTTTATAAAGCAGTCCAGCGGTATCAAGAGTTGCAACAAACTCATCAAACTTAAAATGTTCAAATATTTCACTGGCATCTTTTGAAAAAGAGTGAATATATGAATTTAGGTTGTCTTTTATACCGTTTGCCCCAAGTTTAGATAGATCCATCTGAGAGGTGTTATAAAAAGATTGCTCAGCTGCAACTTTAAGAAATTTATCCTTAGCTCCTTCAGGAGCAGCAGCTCTTTTAATGTTTTCAGCGAGAACCGCATCTTTTGTAGGTTCTAACACACATTCAAGACGACGTAAAAGGGTAAATGGTAAGATGATTCGTCCATATTGAGATTGTTTGAAGTCACCACGAAGTAGATCGGCAACCGACCAAATAAAGGAGGCAGTAGAGGTAAAGCTTGAACTCATATTATAAAATCCTTAAAATTAAAAAAATACTTGCACTTTGATATTCAGAATAAAATATTAATATTTATCAATACGTTTGTTGTGAATTAAAACAGGATGCCCTATTTATGCTTGTAGACTATAGCAAAAAACATTATTTGTCAACTTCTTAAACCTTGAAATCTGAGTTCTTTATTATGTTTGAGATAAATTAATTATGAATGCTCTACAATTTTGAAATACCTGAAAAAGTTCTAAAATCTGAGTTCTAATTAAGTGCTTTGCAAAGCAAGTCCCGCATTGTGGGACCTTCCTGCCCTTTATGCATTTATTATCATACCGCCGGCTGTGTCCGGCCGTAGCTTGCAAAGCTAAGACTGAAGGCATTCCAGAATTCAACATTCATAATTATTATTTGGAGGCCCAAATCATTCCTCAATGAAAGTTTTCAACTTTGATTGGTGAACTTACTGAAATAACACTCAGTAATTAGATGTAACATAACTAATTATTATAGCATTTGCAACAACTCTTTTGTCTATACGATATATTTGCCCTTTTTCACCTTTTTTTTTAGAATTAAGAGAAAATGTTTTATCCGCAGATGACGCAGATCTACGCAGATTATTAAAATAAAAAAAGAAAAGAAGTTTTCTCGCAAAGGGTGCAAAGCACGCAAAGAAGAGAAGAATTTTGGTCACCGAATGGCCATTCGTTGCA
>Ga0209414_1000720_pt1 | contig 16166 bp, 15 predicted proteins | sample LakVidmifraction_4_FD_181154 | JGI IMG/M metagenome (GOLD analysis project Ga0209414, IMG submission 181154) | Hypersaline microbial communities from Lake Vida, Antarctica - Brine Hole Two &gt;0.2 micron (SPAdes) (version 2) | ecosystem: Environmental > Aquatic > Non-marine Saline and Alkaline >... | reverse complement strand
AAGTGCGAACTAACTGCGGCGGTTAAAATGAATTAATGGCCACGGTTAACTGCGGCCGATAGCAACAAAACGGACTTCTTTTAACGTTGAAAAACTAATTGGATGCCGGGAACAGTTAGACTACTTGATTTTTCGGCGCAAGGAAGTTTGTAGGCAATAAAATCTGAAAAACTATCAAAAGATGCCCAAATATTCGGATATAATCAATAAAAAACGGCGAACTAACCGCCACGGTTAAAATAAGTTAACCGTGGCGGTTACCTTGGATGCAATGAAATTAATGATGACTGCAACGGTGCAGTTGAAATATAGCAACGCCACCTGTGTGTTTAATTTATTGCCTTCTAAAACATTTATTTTACCAATTCCACATTGATGACTTTTACCGTCAAACGGATGAAAAGCAGGTTTTAGATTTTGATTTTCAAAAAAATAAGAGAGGTCGCCAAATTTCATGACATCAATTACCTGGATAATTTAATTATCACAACAAAAGGAAAAGATAGCTTTAAGGATGAAAGTTATCATTTATAATCCTTAGGGCCTTTTTATGTGATAATTTTTAAGAAAACTACTGGAAATAAAGGATTTATTTCGTATATTAGCATTGTCATTAAGAACCTCTTCAGTGAGGTAGCAACCTGCGATTACAAGGGAAGGTGCTAAAACGATGAGCCATTTCAATGGAAAAAAGTGTAATTACCCATTACAGATAGAAGTTGTGTTTAAGATGTTGTAATAATTTATACAACTCTTGGCTTATTTTAAAAATACTTGACACTTTTTAAAAACATTTTTAGACTTCAAGATTACAAATGAAGAAAAAAAATTAATTAAAAGGAAAATCAGGATGTTAACTATTTAAATAAATACTGTTGGAAAAATTAAACACTAAAAATGAGATATATATGAATTATGATATTATTGGAGATGTCCATGGTTATGCCGACGAATTGGAACATTTATTACAAAAAATGGGTTATAAACTTGAGAAAGGAATTTATGGCCACCCGAAAGAAAGAAAAGTGGTTTTCGTCGGAGATTATATTGACCGCGGTCCTAAAATAAGAGAAACTTTACATATTGTAAAAAATATGTGTGATAGCGGTAATGCTTATGCTATAATGGGTAACCATGAATATAATGCGGTGTGTTTTCATACTAAGGATAAGGAAAATGGCGGATATTTTAGAGCTCATGGTTTTAAGGAAATACATCAGCATTACGATACCCTCAAACAATTTAAAAACTTCCCTGAAGAGTGGGAGTTATTTCTAAAGTGGTTCAAAGAATTACCGCTTTATATAGATTTTGATGGTTTCAGGGTTGTTCATGCTTATTGGAAAGATGAGCATATTGAATGGATAAAAAATAATTATAAGAATAAATTAACAGAGGGTTTTTTAAAAAGTGCCAACACAGAAGGAACCGTTGAATACAACATTATTGATGAAACCTTAAAAGGTAAGGAAATCACTTTAGAAAATGAAGGTTCATTTATTGATAAAGATGGGGTCACACGATTTGAATGTCGTTTTAAATGGTGGCTGCCCTTAGAACAAAGAAAGTTAAAAAAAGATGTGCTGATGCACTGTCCTGTGGCCATCGGAGAAAAAGAAAACACAGAGCATGATGACATTGTTTACTCTTCTGAAAAACCAGTTTTTTTTGGTCATTATTGGTTGCAGGGAGAGCCAGTAATAGAAAATCCTAACGCCATTTGTTTAGACTATAGTGTTGCTAAAGATGGCCAGTTAATAGCGTACCAACTAAATACAGCTATTGAAAATAATAGTCCTGTCGGGGTTAATAATTTCATCAGCTTGTAAAAAAGGAGGTGTATTTAAATGTAAGATCTTAATATTATGAATAATAAAGAATTAATATTAAAAATTAAAAATGAAACTTGGTATATAACATTAAGTGAAGTTGCTCAAATATCATTTGCCTATGCTATACCTTATGAAAAATCTGTTGAATGTTTAAATCCATTATGGTTTAATTGGGATTATGAACCTTATGAACCTGAAATGTCATGGAGTTCAACCGGTGCTGCAACTAATATTTCACCCTTTGTATTAAAGAAAAAACTATTAAACTCGGTAGTTAATTTAATTAATAAATCTAAAGTTACATTCTTTTATTTCACACCTACATCCAAACAAAAAGGAAAAATTTATGCTAATTTGGTTAAATTATTAATTAGTAAATTGGAAGGTAAATGGGATACTCAAATAATTGAGAAAAATTGGTTCTATTTTTCAAAACTATAATCTGGTTGGGAAGCTAACTATATAAAATTGCAAACTCAGTTTCCTGTGTAAATCCTGAAGCTGATATGCATAAATGGTTTTGTGGGCCTATGAAAAAACGAGTAGAATGAATATAAAACCTGGGGTGATATTTTGAATAAATTAATCTAAAAATAAATAAAAATGGACTTTCAATACGTATTACAAGAAAACATCAAATGGTTAAAAAAGAAGTATAAAGATTTATCTGATGATGAAATAGAAATTAAAGCAAAAGAAATGACAGATAAATATATTGAAGCTAATCTTGAAAAGATTGAAAAGGAACAAGCTGAATATAAAAGACGGTTTGATGAATGTGTCGACAAAGAGTTTTTATATTTAGGTCTTTTTGGGGATGATTAAATAATTAAAAATTGACTTGAATGAGTATAAATTTAAATGATCTATTGCCTGTTTTTGATTTGAAGAAAAAGAACCACTCTCAAATTGAAACGATACTTTTTGAATATGGCACATTAACTCAAAACCTGCAAAATGCGGAATCCCAATCCTTTTTCTTTAAAAAGGGCTTAGAAAATCATAAACTTAGAAGTTTGGAATTAAAAAAGGAATGGGAAATAATCCGTTCTGATATAAACACAGCAAGTGTAGATGAGCTGATTTTTGGTCTAAATGATGAGAATAGTCAATTAGCCACATTGAACGATAAGAAAAATTTCAGAACGAATGATTTTTTACACTTGACTTCTGTAAAATCAAAAATAGCATATATTGAAGAATTACTGTCTGTAAAAGGAAGAGTTAAAGAGGTTTTTGAGATAGATTATTATTTTAAAAACAAAGACGAACTGAGGAGTCTATTGGATATGTAAAAAATAAACTTTATGAATGTCTCAGTACAAAGATTAGGACATAATATGAAGATTGAAGATAACAGAAAAATAGGAAGAGGTAGCTAAGAAAAATAATGAAGAATTTGGAAGAGCTCTTGATAGAGAATTTTTGAATCTTTGGTTAAACAGCTTTGATAAAATGTAATAATTGGCAATCGCCTAAAAGAGAGAAAAAGATGAAAGATAAATTTAAACAAGTGCCAATTGATTCAGATACAAAAATATTATTTGAACAAGAAATGAAATTAAGGGAATATGATGTCTTATATCAAAAATGGATATGGGATGGCATCTATGGGGACAGCATCATTTTCGAAAGTAAGGATGTTACCAAATTAACAGATGATGAAATTAAGCAATTAATAAAAAAATTGCCGGTTATAAAGGAAGGATCAGATATCACATTTGATAGATTGGAATCTGGTTTTATATTTGTTAATTTTAATTTTGAAATATCTGATGATTAAACTAATTGGAATTATTTGCCTCTGTTGTTAGTTCAGGGATACTATAAAATTTCGTTAAAAAAAATCTAACTGCTAAGTCTTATTAAAAAAATAAAAGGCACCCATACTACTATGGCCTACTTAACAAAATCAAGATTCAAACTGGCACTCGAATGTCCTGCAAAACTTTTTTATACAGACCATTCTGACTATACCAATTTTTTAGGCAAAAAAGGTAAAATTTTTGGCTACTGACAAAAATAACATTATAAAAATTTATTTATATTATTTTTAATGCAGCTGTTCGAAGATATATTAATTAATAAACAGAAATAGTATGGCTCAAATATGGTTTGGAGATCTTCAACTGATCATTCGCTCTGAATCCGAAATAAATATTTCGGAATTTAAAACAGCATTAAACAATCTTTATAAAATTTATGAAGAAAAGGACGCCGATTTCTTTAAAGATTTTAGACCGGTAATTATATCCGAAGAAAAGAATAAAATAGCTCTTGATAAAGATATTTTTAAAGATTGGGAAGAGAATAAATCTTTAATACCATTTGTTATCCAGGGCGGTAATTTTAAAGAAAGAAATATAAGTTGGGGGTGGCAAATGGAAGAACATTTTGACAATAAACTTGTACAGGAATTCACAAACGATTTGTTGAAATTAATGGGTGAAGGAGCGTTAATAAGTTTTAGTTTTGATGTTAATGCTGATGACGCATATGAAGAATACGAAATTGATATTAGTCCAAATTTTAATGCTGAAACCCCTGATATTAAGTTTCATGCTGCTTATCACTCGGAAGAAGATGAGGAGGACTCAGATTGGTAATCTGTTTAAAAATACTCCATATTTATACCAAACTCTATTATACCATATAGAGTTTGGCCATTTTCTTTCAATGTTTTTTCATGCCAAAAATCCATACTAATTTTTTATAAATCTGCCACCCCATATATCCCAGAACTTATTGAAAAATGCACTGAGTTTATCAAGTACCGTCTCACGTTTCTTAGTACGTTCACCGGATTGCAAGAATCGTGTTAGCGGTGGCATCACTTTTACGATTGCCGTACCGGTAGACTTAACATAGCCATCGCGGAAGGCGTTGTTAATAAATTTGTATGTTTCGCCTTTATCCAGATTTTCTTCTGTAATAATACTGTCTAATTCCTCCAATTTCTTTGCATCAACAAAAGAGGGCCAATCATCTTCGACATTGGTTTCGGGTGTCAAAGAATCAATAAATAGTTCGATAAGGTCTTTTTTGTTGCGCAGTTCAACACTGGAATCAATTGCCTTAGCTATACTTATTACTATTTCTTTGTCTTTTAAATGACTTTCGTGGAATTTCTTAATCAGTGCCAGTATATAATCTATGTTGATTTCGACTTGTTTAATCAACTCCATTTCAAAGACTATATCATCGTTGATGTTTTCGCTGTCGCCCTGGTTTCTTCCCCTGAAATCATTGTAAAGATTGATATACATGCTGTGGTAATCCTGCACATCGCGCGCGGTCAAAATTTCATTACGCGCAAAATTGTCAAAAGAGGTAAGAATATTTTTCACCTTCAAAACGGCCCCGTATAATTTGATAAAATCTTTCTGTTTTTGTTCGCCAATAATCTGATCGCCTACCGGAAATTCATTCTGTAATTCACTTACCAGATCTGCATATCCGCGAACATCTTTATCTCCGTTTTTATAACCGTTGTAATATTCATCGTAGGTTTTCAGTAAAACAATGCCACTGGCTTCCTTGTCGCCGAATAGTGCAATACTTTCGTTGGTCGCTTTTTCCAGATTGCGGAAGCAGACAATATTACCAAATGTTTTTACTGAATTGAGAATACGGTTGGTACGAGAAAAGGCTTGCAAAAGACCATGCAAACGCAGGTTTTTATCTACCCAAAGCGTATTCAAAGTTGTTGCATCAAAGCCGGTTAAAAACATATTGACCACAATTAGCAAGTCTATTTCACGATCTTTTACCCTTTTCGATACATCTTTATAGTAGTTTTGAAATTCGCTACCTGTATTGAAGTTCATTTTGAATAACTTATTGTAATCTTTTATGGCAGCATCCAGAAAATCGCGTGAACTTTGATCTAATTTGCTTGTGTCTTCAGGGTTTTCTTCGTCAATAATTCCGTCTATTTCGGGGTCACCTTCATTTGCCGTAAAACTATAAATAATAGCTACTTTCAACTGTTTATCGCTAGGCAAACCGATCATTTGTTTTTGAAATTCGGCATAATATTTTTTTGCCACATCAATTGATGTAACTGCAAAAATGGAATTGAATCCGGCTAAACGACGGTCTTTCAACTGATAGAAACTGTTGCGTTTGGTTTTTTGGTCGAAATGCTCCCGGATATAATTTACAATATTGCTAATTCGTTGCGGTGCAGCAAGTGCTTTCTCTCTGTCAATGTCCCTCACTTTGGTATCTGAGATATTTTCTTCCTCCCGCATGGTACTGATATAATCAATGCGGAACGGCAGCACATTTTTATCGGTAATAGCATCCACAATGGTATAGGTGTGCAGCTTATCACCAAAAGCCTGTTCGGTAGTTCTCAAATCCGCTCGGCTGTTACTGCTTGAATTAACGGCAAAAATAGGAGTACCGGTGAAACCGAACAAATGATATTTCTTGAAAGATTTAGTAATTGCAGTATGCATATCACCAAACTGTGAGCGGTGACATTCATCAAAAATGATAACGATACGCTGACCGAAAACAAGGTGATTTTTTTGTTTCTTAATCAGAACCGCTAGTTTCTGAATGGTGGTTATGATAATATTCGCATTCGGATTTTCAAGTTGTTTTTTGAGAATGGCCGTACTGGTATTGCTGTTTGCTGCTCCCTTTTCAAACTTGTTGTACTCTATTATGGTTTGATGGTCGAGGTCCTTCCTATCTACCACAAACAGCACCTTGTCAATAAATTGTAATTTGCTTGCCAGTTGTGCCGTTTTGAACGAAGTAAGCGTTTTGCCACTACCGGTGGTATGCCAGATATACCCCCCGGCTTTGATTGTACCGAAAGTTTTGTAATTGTTCGAAACATTAATTCTGCTCAATATACGCTCTGTAGCCACAATTTGGTAGGGGCGCATAGCGAGTAGCAATTTGTCGGTAGTAAAAATGCAATACTTAGTCAATAAATTAAGTAGGGTATGTTTGGCGAAAAATGTACGGCCAAAATCCATCAAATCAGTTATAGGGCGGTTATTGGCATCAGCCCACCACGAAGTGAATTCAAAACTGTTGCTTGTGCGTTTGCCTTTTTTTAGCGCACCATTGCCCAATTCCTTGATATGTGTAAAGCGTGTGGTATTGCTGTAATATTTTGTATAGGTACCGTTTGAAATTACAAAAAGTTGCACGTATTCAAACAGGCCGCACCCTGCCCAAAATGATTCGCGGTTGTAGCGGTTGATTTGGTTAAATGCTTCCTTTATGTCTACGCCACGCTTTTTGAGTTCTACATGAATGAGCGGTAATCCGTTTACCAGAATGGTAACATCGTAACGGTTTGCGCGTTGGCCATTATCGACAGCATATTGATTGATTACCTGCAAGCGGTTGTTATGGATATTTTTCTTGTCAATAAGGTATATATTTTTTACCGTGCCATCATCGCGGGTCAGTAGTTGGATATGGTCTTCCTGAATAAAGGTTGTTCTTTCCTCTATTCCGCTGTTTTGGTTGGTTATCTTGTTTTTGAAGAACTGTTTCCATTCTGTATCAGAAAATTGGTAATCGTTTAAAATTTCCAATTGCCTACGCAGGTTAGCAATTAATTCCTGTTCGGATGTAAATGGTAAATATTCATATGCCTGTGTTTTCAGCTGTTCGATAAATGCCTTTTCAAGGTCGTCCTCCGACTGGTAAGTTGTTTCGCGACGGTACTGCGGTTGGTATTCAGATACTACTGTACTTTCCGGGTTTTCGGCCACTAGGGTATATTTATCCATTGTTTACGTTTTTAAAATCCAACAATTTTCCTCTGTAATATTCGTATTGCTTACGGCGTGCGGCAATTTCTGCAGGCAACCCTTCAGATTTGCTGTTTACGAGCTTATCAAATTTATCCAATATGGCTACAATGCGTTCTTGTTCGGAAAGGGAGGGAATAGGTATTTTAATTTTCTTAACAGTAGGAACTGTTAATTGTGGAATACCACCTTCAGTTCCAACTATAGATGTTATATCTAAAACATAATTCAAAAACTTAGTAGTTATAATTTCTTTATTTGGAATTAAAGTGATTAAACGAATAATTGGAGTAAATTTTGCTTCTCTGATAGTATGGTAGCCAACTTTTGCACCTCTAGCTGAAATTGTTACAGCATCGCTTTCTATTTTATAATTATCCGTATAACCGTATAACCCATTAATATCTGTTGCGTTTGCAAAAATGGGGTACGGATATTTATTTGAAGGTGTTTTTTGACCTTTGATATAATTTCCTGGCAAATCTCCACCAGCTGAAATAGACAAACAAACCTCTTCTAAAGTCTTCCATTCTGCCCGCACACCATTAGCTTTTAACCCCTTATCATTAACTATTAACAACTGGTTCAGATAGTATTTATATTGCTTGCTGCGCGACTCCCGTTCAGCCTCTAGCTCCGTATCCAGCTGTGTAAACTTATCGAGTATATTTACAATCTCTTGTTGAATGGCAAGGGGAGGAATAGGGAAATTAAATTTTGAATATTTTGAAATCCATTGTCGAGCATGGTCTTGAGGTGCATAAGAAATACATTTCATCGCATAATAAACAAATCTGAAATTTATTTCAACATTGATTTTTGGGCAAAGCATTTTCATTGCTGAGGATTTAACTTTAAAATCAAAATCAACCCAATGAAATGAAGTAGTGAAATCATCAAAAATAATTACGGGTTCTTCTTTACTTGCTTTATATATCCCTTTGGTTTCATCGGTATATCCTAAAACGAAACTTTGACCAGCAGTCAGAACGGGTGTTTTGTAGTCATCTTTGTAATCAGTTGATTGGACTATATACTTACTTGGTTGTTCGTAATTTAAAACGTCTCCAAGCTCTCTGTACTCCACACCATTTGAGCAGAGTTCAGCAATAAGTGTATTGATGTTGTTCATAAGTCGCCTCCTTCAAATTCTGCAACAATTTCGTCAATAGCATTGCGTAGCTTGCCTTGTTTTATTACAATCTCAGCAATTCGGGCATTTAGTTTTAGAATATCAACCGTTTCGCTATTATCTTCCTGCTCCACAAAACTGCTTACGGCTATATTGTATTCATTTTCGGCAATGGCTGAGTTATCGATTAGACGGGCAAAGTACTCAATGTCTTTACGCTGTATAAAAGCGTCGAGTATCCTCTCCTGGTTTTGTTTTGTCAGTTTGTTTTTATTTCCGGTTTTTTTGAACTCGTTTGAAGCATCGATAAAGAGCGTTTTATTGTCTTTTTTACTTTTCTTCAAAACAATTATACAAGTAGCTATTCCAACACCAAAGAAAAGATTTGCTGGAAGTTGAATAATCGTATCTACATAATTGTTGTCAATCAGGTATTTGCGTATTTTTTGTTCAGCACCAGAACGGTAAAGGACACCTGGGAACTCAACAATAGCTGCTGTTCCCGAAGTGGAAAGCCACGAGAGCATGTGCATGGTAAAAGCAAGGTCGGCTTTCGACTTTGGTGCCAATACACCGGCAGGCGAAAAACGAGGGTCATTGATAAGCAAAGGATTGCTGTCACCGTCCCAACTTAAGGAATAGGGCGGATTGGAAACAATGCAATCAAACGGCTCATCGTCCCAATGGTGAGGTTCAAGCAGCGTGTCACCGTGCGCAATATTGAATTTTTCGTAATTAATGTCGTGCAAAAACATATTGATCCGGCAAAGATTGTAGGTGGAAATGTTTTTTTCCTGACCGTAAAAGCCTTGTCGTACATTTTCTTTCCCGAGTACTTTAGCAAATTTGAGCAGAAGCGAACCTGAACCACAAGCGGGGTCATAAACTTTATTTACCTGTTTTTTACCTACGACGGTAATTCGGGCAAGCAACTCCGAAACCTCCTGCGGAGTGAAAAATTCACCTCCCGATTTTCCTGCATTACTTGCATACATTGACATCAGATATTCGTAAGCATCGCCAAAAGCATCAATGGTATTATCCTGGAAATCGCCCAATTTTAAGCCCCCGATGGCCTCAATTAATTTTACTAACAATTCGTTTCGCTTTTGTACAGTGCCACCGAGCTTGTTGCTGTTTACATCAATATCATCGAACAAGCCTTTGAGGTCGTCTTCGCTATCAGTGCCTTTGGCCGAATTTTCGATATTCTTAAAAACATTGCTCAAAGTTTCATTGAGATTGGCATCGTTTTTAGCGTTTTGTCGCACATTTACAAATAACCCTGAGGGTAGAATATAAAAACCCTTTTCTTTTACTGTGTCTGCTCTTCCGAATTCAGCATCTTTATCAAAAATTTTGGAGTAATCGAATTTGCTGTTGCCGGATCGCTGTTCTTCTTTGTTGATATAAGAGGACAGGTTTTCGGAAATAAATCGATAAAACAACATCCCTAAAACATACGATTTAAAATCCCAGCCATCTACGCTACCACGTAAGTCGTTGGCTATTTGCCAAATTGCGCGGTGTAATTCATCCCTTTCTTTTTCTTTAGTCATTACTATTTGTTAATTATGTTCATTTATTTTTCTATAAGTTGCTCTTATCAGTCATTTTTGTTATCGGATATTTTTCTATTACTAACCACTAACGGTCTCATTTGCCACAAGTTGCGGGAGTAGGGTTGCATACTTTTCGGCTTAGACCTAATTTGTTGGTGAAGTTAATTATTTTCTTTGAAAAGCTACCTGCTATTTGTGATAACTGTTTTTATGTCTTGTTGTTTGACTATAATAGATTGGTTATAAAATTTTTACGTGAAGTTTGTTCGTTTATCTGGATTTATAACATATTCAAACGATAATTCATCTTCAATATCACCTCTTGTATTATCTTTAATATCAATCACTTTTACCGCGGCATAGTCGCCATATTGATTTTTTAAAATCGCAATCTAGTGTTTCTGTATAGTTCGGGATCTTGAAGAAAAATCAAACTGGTCAGCGTTTTTAATTTCGTCAATCATATGAAAATCTTTAGCTAAAGAAATACCAGAAATAATAGAAGGATCATTGTATAGGTGAATTGATTGTTTACTCGCCTTTGACCATTGTGTTTCAAATTCGAGTTCTCCTATTCCAATTATATAACATCCATTATTATTGCTATAATCAAACTTGACTTTTCCTTTTAATCTTTTATTTTTAAATTTTTTATCAAATTGAAGATATCCTAATAGACTTCCAAAACCTAAAATTAATGCTATTGCTGGCTCAAAATCAGGATCAAAATATAACCAAATAGCAAATCCTATTATTGCAATTATTGATGTAGCTAAAGCAATTTTTATTTGAAATTTAGTCATTGAGTTTTGTTACATTTTTCATCTAAACAATAAGATACAACGTGTTTGAATAAACGCAGGTTTTAATGGCGTTTATTTTTTGTTGTTCATTGTTTGGTCCAAAAGATATTTTAAGACACTATCCCAATTTGGAAATTGATCTTTACCAAAATGAATGTGTTCACCTTCAAATTCTTTGGCTCCATTCTTAATTCTGTCATCGATTAAATAATCCCCTTTGTTTAAGTTTTTGTGATGAGACAAGATCAATCTTTTATAAGCAACCGTTCCAAGATATTTTTTAACCCATCTTAACTTATGAATTAGTGCTGTCTCATTTTCCCAAGGTGAAGTTGATAATATGTAAACATCATATTGTTTGGTCAATTCAATATATGATTCAATGGCATTTTCCATTGGCTGCATCAAACCAAAAATATCTGGAACTTCGTCTAGTCTTCCATCATATTTTTTCAATATGTCGTCATTTAACTGATCAATTCCAGATTGAAAATCAACCAAAACATTATCCATATCTACATATACTACCTTTTTCATATCTACTAATTCTAATTATTCACAACGTCAGTCTGTCTAAAAACCTAAGTTTATTTCCAATTATGGACTAAAATAAGCTTTTTAAACTTGGGATTAGGGTGGAAATTAGGGTTTATGGGGTCAGTTGGATATAATGCCATTAAAATGGCTTTGTAAGCCCGGATTAAGACAGATAAACAAAGAAGTCATAGTACTCATAGAAAACGAGTTGCAGAATACTGCATAGGTCTCACAAGTTGGGAAGGACTGAACGCAATCCTTCCTGAAATTAGAACGGAAGCATTGATTTTCACTTATTGGGTGATCGAATCCCAAGAAAATCTGTAGCCCATTCATAAAGTATGGAATAGTTTCAATTGGTGTAAAGAGCGATTGGAAAGATGGATTGCGAACCGCCGTATACGAGACCCGTATGTACGGCTGTGCCCAGTATCATTTCTCAATATTACCAAATTTATAATTTCCGAGCCTTAAAAAAGCACAAGTTAATAGCCACATCACAGAAGCCACATAGTTTTTAGGTTTGTAAAAGCAATGAGCGATATTATTTCTCAAATTCAAACCTTCGGAGGTAAACACAAATTTAAAAAATGCGATATCATCTTCAGGTATTATTTTTAGCAATTTTTCATTTTGAAGTAGTTTTTCAAATGAAATTCTTTCTTGAGTACCGTTGTCTTTAATATCAATTGTTTGTGCTCCAATATTTCTAGAAAAGGACCTCAAAACACCTTCGAATTTTAAAACTAACGAGTCAATTGCTAAAATGTAGCCGGAAACACTATTTTTATTTTCTTTCAAATCAATTTCGGATTGTGTAAAATAACTTGCAAATGATGGCATTAAAAGGTCAAGCCAATTGAATATTTCTTTTTCTCCATCAGGATTAATACTAATAATATCTTCACCATACCAAGTGTGATTTTCAAAATATTCTTTCAAAGATTCAAAACCAATCTTTTGATTTTTCAAACCCTTTGTGAAAATTAACCATAAGTGTCGTAAAGAAAAATTTTGGATATGAATATGGTAGGAATTAATTCCAGTATCATTAGAGTCGCTCACATTTCTGTTAATATCAAAGCTCATTGTGCTAATTAAATCCATCATTACAGATTTTATCTTTTGGTCTAGCACATCCGCTTTGGGAAATATTTTAGCCAAAATCAAATGCTTATAGATGTCTTTACTTTCTCCTTCATCTGTGAGCTCAGTTATGGATGCCTTCAGATTATCGTACCAATTTTGCAATTCAGGACTTGAATGTTCTGATTTAATCGATTTAAAATTCAGATTGTCTTTTGCTTTTTCGACCATTATAGTTACTTCTTCTACTTTTTCTTTATTACCCGCTTTTTGATATTGTTTCAATGCTTTGAGATAGAAATCGTGTGCTACAAAATTCTCTATGTGCTTTGTAGATTCTTCAATATGTAAATCTCCAAGTTTAGTATGATGTTCTTTGGCCGAAATACCTTGTTTGGAACAAATAAGAATTAGTAGGTTTAAATACTCTTTGGATGCTTCTGGATATAAATTATTATCAAGAACGGATTTTGAATAATTAGAAAATGCTTCAACATATTCTTTAGTTACTTTTTTTCCTTTGGATAGGATAAAGTGCATTAAGGAATATTTTTGATATTCGTCTAATTCATCTTGATCTAAATGATTTAAAAGGAAATCAAGGATTTCATTCTTTTTATAACTTACGGTTTCACTTAAAATGAATAGGTTTTCGAACTTTAATCTAAAACCTCTATTCGATAAATTATCATTTTTTGGTAGACTTATATTTTTGAGAAAGTCAAGATAGTTATCAATTGCCCGTTTGGCATAATCAATATGTTTTTGCGGACTTACCCACATAAGGTGATTGTACTTAGCTTTGTTTCGAGGATTTACAAAGCGGTCAGAAATAGCTCTGGATTTTATGTATTTAAAGTCATCATCAAATAAAGTTAATTCGGGATATGATTTTTCGCCTATTGAATATTTTGGAATAAGAATACCTTTTTCAAAGTTCAAGTCATTGAAGAACATCTCGTAAGACAATATTTTTTTTTCAGTAGACTTCTCAGTCTTTTCAATAATTGAATTTAATTTACTAGCGATACCGTAGTCCCTTATCAAGGTGATGTCTTTTTCTAGATATTCATAGTATTCATCTAAATTTTCAAACATTGGTTAGTGGTTTCTGGATATTGGGCAAAACGGCAGTCTGTCTAAAAACCCAAGTTTACTGCCAATTATGGACTAAAATAAGCTTTTTAAGCTTGGGATTAGGGCAGAAATTAGGGTTTACGGGATCAGTTGGATATAATGCCATTAAAATGGCTTTGTAAGCCTGGATTAAGACAGATAAACAAAGAATCCACCAATTGCGAGATAAATGCACTAGCTGCAAAAAAGATAATTTCCCGTTACTCTTATTCCGCAGTTTCAAAGTAATCCTTATCCCATATCTTTTCACAAATCCGTTTCACAAGTTCTTGTCGTTCGGAAATGTCCTCTTTCTTAAATTCTTTGTGTGGTTTAAAGTCTAATTCGTTAACTATCGGCGACTTTAAAAAATTTGGGTTTTTCTCGTAATAATGGGAATGTAAGGTTTGTGCGTAAGTATTTTCTTTGATATAGTGCTTTAACTTATGTTCATACTTATCGCTATTAAAAGATTGATTTGTTCCGTTCGGAAGTAAAATCAAAGCTCCTATTGAATTTCGCCACTCTTGAAAATCCTCTTTTTGTTCAAACTCGTCTTTGTGTTCTTCAAATTTATTGCCCCAAATATGCTCAATTTCAAATTGTTTTCCTTTCGGGTGATGGTAGGAAACGTAATTAGTGTCCTTACCAACTAAATTATCAACATAACTTGAAACACGGGACAATAAATGTTTGACAAATTTTCTATTCTGTCCATGCAGATGGAAATCGTCCACGGCATCCCATTTTTGGTCAAGTTCCATAATCTCTTTTTTAAGGTTCTCGCCCAAAGATTGCAAATCGTTATTTCTAATTGATTTGATGATACCAAACATTGTGTATTTAATGGAAGTTTGACCAAACTTCCTATGATTTACGGCACGCCTAACTGTAAAAGTCTCAATGAAACGAGCAACAAAATCAAGTTTCTTTTTAATTGTCACCTTATCATCATCGAATTTTATTGATGCAAGCAATAACGGATCTTGAAGGGATTCCGCAATTCCCCAAGATTTTATATAATTCAAATGAGGCAAATCACTTTCAAATTCGGCTTGGGCATCCCAATTTTTTGCATACCACTTTACAAAAAACGGAAATTGATATTTAAAGAAGTTGTAGAATTCATCCGATGTTTTTAGCTTGAAAAGTTTTTTGTGATTGTCTTTGAACCAGTTATGAAATCGAGTACCTATTAATTCAAAATCTTGGTTTTCCGAACCGGCTTTTCCCGGTCGAATACTCATCGCATATTTACCCCGAAACCAAGCTTGAAAAAAAGATTGGTCAATTGTGTCACCATATTCGTGAAGTTTCTGAATTTCGTTTTTCCAAATGTCGTTGATTTCCGTCCTTTCTTTTTTGTCCGTAATTTTTGAAAGGACAAAACCTTTTAGCATTTCTGTCGGTGTCAAATTGAGACCTCGGTCGTTCATTGTCTCGAAAATAGTATATGCGTTTTCGTCCGAATATGCAATAATCTCGACGATGACAACATTTCTAATAAACCAATCAATAAAATATGGAAGAGCTCCATCGCTCAATTCTTCAGGAAATGTTTGGGCAATATCTTCATATCTTTCAACCATATTTTGAACAGTTTCATCATCATCATCTTGGGTGGAATAAGTTCCTGTTTCAAATAATGCTTTTAAACAAGGTTCTCTAACTTCATCGGTCATATTGAACGATTTTTCGCCATATGATTCTGAAAATATGAGGTCGCTAATTGCAACTTTCTCACTTAAATCAGATTGCAAATGGTTTAAGTAGATAAGCAAAAGGGTTATTGAAGTAATTCGTTGTTGTCCGTCTATTATTGATTTTTTTCCATCGTCCGTATTTATGCTAAAAACCACAGGTCCCAAATAGTAGCTTTGATAATTTGCCACTGCTGGTCTTTTATCAGTTGGTTTGTACGATTTTAAAAAAGTCGAAGTCAAATCCTCGATAAGTAGTTTTATATGTTTTTCTTGCCAACGATAATCTCTTTGAAAATAATCTATGTAAAATTTCTGATCTTTTAGAAGTGAGCTAATACTGATGTCAGTTGCATCAATTTTGTTTTTCAAATTTTGATTCATATATGGTTCGTTTTTTTAGCTTACAGGTACCGGCAGTCTGTCTAAAAACCTAAGTTTACTGCCAATTATGGACTAAAATAAGCTTTTTAAACTTGGGATTAGGGTGGAAATTAGGGTTTGTATAATCAGCATTTACGTGTGCATAAATCGCATTTCTTTGAGCCCAGCCTGCTGCTATCTGAGACTTCCGTAGTATCTCCAATTCCTCTTCAAGTGAGCGAATGAATTGCG
>Ga0209414_1000719_pt1 | contig 16197 bp, 11 predicted proteins | sample LakVidmifraction_4_FD_181154 | JGI IMG/M metagenome (GOLD analysis project Ga0209414, IMG submission 181154) | Hypersaline microbial communities from Lake Vida, Antarctica - Brine Hole Two &gt;0.2 micron (SPAdes) (version 2) | ecosystem: Environmental > Aquatic > Non-marine Saline and Alkaline >... | reverse complement strand
AATAAAGGTTTCTTTTGTATCATGTTTTGCTGTTTCTGTACTTATTTTACCACACTCTTTACATCCTGAACCCTGTGTATGATGATATGGTTTTTGTTCAAAATCACCATGTATCTTACATGTTATAGTTATAGAGGTCTTAGCATTTTTATAATCTACTTTAGAGTAATCATAAGTATCCTTGTGAACTTTTTTTGATTTTTCAATGAACTTTTCTGTACTTAAAGTATTTTTAATAGCTACTTCAGTAACAGCACATTTTTTACATCCTTTACCTTGTAGATGGTCTACTGGTAGTTGTAAAAATTCTCCATGTTTAGGACATGTTATTTTTACTTTATTACTACTTCCTGTGTAGATAGTTTCTTTGTAATTAAAAAAGTTATTATGCTTTTTATTACTTCTTTTTATGAAATCTTTTTGTGATATTTTCCTTGAAGAAATAGTTTTTTCTCTACCACATTTAGGACACCCATTTCCTTGTAGATGTTTATCAGGTGTCTGTGTAAAATATTCTTGATGCTTATTGCAAAATATTTCTACTTTGGTTTTAGCATTTATGTATTCTACTTTATTATAATCATACATGTCTCCATGTACTTTTATTACTTTTTGTATAAATTCTTTTTCTTTCTTTAAAAGTGCTTCTTTACTTAATGGTTTTCTTTTAAAGGTCTTTCTTTCTTTTTTCTTAGTTTCTTTTACTTCTTCTTTGTATAATACAGAAGTTTTTTTAAGTCTGTTAAATTCCTTTAATAAGTTCCCTTCTATTTTATCTATAATATTAATAGAAAAGCATTCTGTATGCCCACCTGTAAATGTTTCTGGTTTGTACTTAAAATTAGAGAATGTTGATTTTACTAGTTGTTCAAAAAAGCATGCATCATATAGGTTAGTATTTATAATTTCAATTTCTACAATTTCTTTTATACCTCTATCAAATCTTTTTTTTAAATTTTTTTTTCTTGTTATACCTACTTTATAAAAACTTTCATTTTCTAATGTTATTATTTCTATAAAATAAAGTTTACAATTTATTGCTTTCCACTCAAGTTCATTTCTTTTGGCTAACTTTATGTTATATTTTCCCTGCTTGTTACAATCAGGACACCCCCTTCCTTGAATGTGGTTTTTAGGTTCTTGTGAGAAATCACCATGGGTTTTACATGTGATGTTTACTTTAGTAAAATTATTTATATAATCTACATTATCGTAACTGTATATACCCTCATGTACCTCATTACTTTTTTCTAAAAAATTATCTGCTCTGCTCATTTTACTATTATTTATATGTAAATATAGTAAAAATAAACGTCACTTCCAAACAATACTAAAGAATATTAGGTGAATACTTTTACATATTCACCTAATTACTTTATAGTCAATTAGTTAGTGCCTCTAACAGCAGCTCTATCCAATTCAATAATTACAAATTTGGTTATATCTCTGACAAAAATCGCTACCGAGTTCCAAGCCCAGAACTCTTGCCCGATCTGTTTGTGTGAAGATACAATATCACCTGCTTTTTGGATAGAATATCTACCGTTTGTATAACCCCAGTGCATTAACATGTCTTTAGGTTTTACTAAGTAAATATTAGACTTATCATTACCTCCTTCAACAATTTCTGATCCTTCTGGAAGCTTGTCATTGTTTGAGAAGTTTTGGTCTTCAACATCCCATATTACCATAGAGTGAGTAGAGTGTGCTCTTTGGTATTGGTGCATACCTCTTGCCATTCTATCAGTGTCCATTATGTTGTAATCCAAGTTAGTGTCTAACTCTAATTCTACATTACCAATTGCAGGTAAATAAACCTGTGTAAACCTTACTGGTGAAAGTTTTAGATCCATTAGTCCTCCTGATACTGGGTTAGAAGGTAGTACCCTGTCTGATCCCATTAGACCTTGATTTCCTAAGTTTTGTAATTGCGCTCTAACTTCGTCTTGGAAAATATCAATTACATTTTCATATGCAGCAGTACCACATTTGAATCTGATTCTTCTGTTAATTGGTTGAATATGTGGATTATTTCTAAATACATATTGTACCGCTTCTTTGATATGGTTTTTAGTTATTCCATTAGGTCTAGCATATTTAATAAGCTTACCTCTTCTTAACTGATGCCATAGACCTTCGTTTAGTTTGGTAACTCCATTGGTATCCCTAAAAGTCGCTGACCTTTGGAATAGTAATTGCTGTGCTGTTAGCTTTTCAAGTTCTCTAAATACAAGGAATTGCATTGTAGAACCAATTCTCATGGTGTCAGGGTTGGATTTACCACCTTTTACATCCATCATTACTGCTAACTCTCCTAATTCTTCTGCTTCTTTTTTAAGTTTATCAACATACTGTTTAGTTTCAATAGTAGCTCCTGAGAAACTTCTACTGTCAGCCTTACCTGTTACATATGCTTCTACTCCTGAAATGTTTCCTAATTGGAATTCACATCTCATTTTACCTACTTCGTCAGGCATTCTAACGTTAGAATAGTTTGTACCATATTCTCCAAAAATGCTATGAGACACTTTAGTATATGAAATACCTTTAGCTAAATTGGAAGCTAAGAACCATTCTTGTTTATCATCTGTTACTAACTTTATAGTATGTTCAAATGTATCTCCCATTTCCATAATCTCATCCTCTGTAACAGACACTTGTTGTCCATATTCAGGGTCATTGGAAAGTACATCTCCTGGTGCAAATTTCTCATTTAATACTATCTTAAATTTTGAACCATCTATACCTGGATTTTGTTGGTGAGACATATCTTTCATAGTATATGTACCTCTATCTTCTTCAATAGCTACATCATACGTGAAAGTTCCTCCCAATCCATTAACCTCTAGTACAGATTTACTCTGTAGAAGTTCAGGAAAAATCCCTGCAGGTTTATGTTTTTGGTTACCGAAAAATTTCTGTAACCCAAGATGAGCCTTTGTTGGGTCATCCTTATACCAAGATTCCATAGACGGGGTGTCTGCATAACCTTGAAACGCTTTAACCTTCTTTGAGTCGGTGAACATAATAACTTGATCACCATTAAACATTGTAGGTTGATTTTTTGCATTTACACTCATTAGTTTATTGTTTTAATTATTGATTGATTGTTTGTTTTTATTCGTTTACGCTTATGACAAAGTCGTTTTTACCATCATTGGAACTACTTTTTGCTTTATCATCTTTTCTTTGTTTGTTTGGTAGTACATTTATTCTTCTAAGATGTTCTTTTTCAGAATTAATCTTTGTATCTGACATCTTTGATTTTAAATATCCTTCTTTATCGTTAAGGAAAAATATTAACTCTGCTGCTTCATCTGGTTTCTCCATCTTTTCAGCATATATAGAATCTAATTCATAGTCTCCTTCATTAGTTCTTTTAGTTCCAAGGGTAGAAAATTTCTTAGCCATTTTGGAATCTAAATTATAGTTCTTATATATTTCCTCTAAATTCTTATTGAATTCTTTATCTTTACTTGCTCTTTCTGTTTTTTGAGATTTAATATCCTCTAACTTGTCTGAAAGTTTTTTATCGTAATCAGATTGATAACCTTCTATTATTTCTTTTACTTTTGGTTCAAGTTCTCCTCTTTTATCATGGTTTGAAAGAACCACTTTAGCATCCTCTGGATTTAATCTCTGTACCTTTGTTAGGTAGTTATAGAATACATTTTTTTGTATATTAACGTCTTCTACATCTACTCCTTCAAAAGGTCTCTGTGCCTCTTCAGGTGTATCGAAAATTTCTTTTATATCTCCACCTTCTTTTAAGATTTCAATTAACTTTAACTTATTTTCGTCAAAGTCTCCTTTTTTGATATAGTTACTTTTTATATCCTCTTCATTAAACTTACTTTGACTCTCCTCAATAGCAAAGAAAGTTTCTTCATCTATTGTATCAAGTTCTGATAGTTTAACTTCTGAACCATCTTCTTGTGTTATTAAAGCATCTCCCCATTTTCCTTTTTCAAGAAACTTGGCAGCTAACTTACCATAATAAGAATCTTTTTGGTTTTCTTCAGGTGGTGTATCTTCCTTAGAGTCTTTAGAATCTTTAGCTTCTTTAGCTTCTTCTCCTTCTTTTACTTCTTCTTTTGGAGTATCTTTAGTTTCGTCTTCTTTAGGTTTTTCTTCAGCTTCATCAGATTCATCTGACTCCTTCTTTCTTTGTTCTCCTAAATCAAGTTCTACTTCTTTTTCCTGTGGTTCATATCCTTCAGTATCTACACTTACTATAAAGTCTTGTAGTCCATCAAAATCTTGTCCTCCTTCTGTGTTGGTTTTGTTTGTATCAGCCATTGCAAATTTAAGTATTTATGTTAATGTTACAAAAAACATAAAAAATCATATTGATTGTTAAATGTCTTTTTATTGTGTTATAAATTTATATTTTATTAATTCTTGTTTCTAATTGATATTCTTTCTTTAGCCTTTATGTCTTCTATCTTAGTCTTTAACTCTTTCATTTTCAAGGTCATGTCCTGTTCTTGTAGTCTTAAGGATTTTTTATCCATTTCCTTCTTATGAGACAGTTCCTCCTCTTTTAAAGAGTGTTCTTGTTGGTTATTTTCCTTTTTTATTCCTTGGTCTAAAATCTTTATTAAATTGTCAAGTTGACCTGATTCAGCGTTATTATCTACTGCTGCGCCTACAGCTCTAATATTTGCTTCCTCAATATCTGTCTCCCTGTCTCTTTCTTTTGAAGCTTCTTCTCTCCCTGCTACAGCCTTTTCTTTTTCTGCTTCATTCTGTGCTTGTTTGTCAAGAAGTTCTAATTGTCTTTCGTGCTCTCCTTGTTCTAATTTTTGCTTCTCTGTTCTACTTCTTCTTCCAATAGCTATTAATTCTACCATGGAATCTGCTGTAAATAGTTCTGCATACTCTAACATATCACTACCCATTGTATTATTATTAAGTAATACATTTCTAAGTTGTTCTATATTCTTTCTTGTTTTAGAATCAGAAACAGGTGTAACACCAAGTTGTCTTAAATGGAATTTTTCATCTGAAAATTTCATAGTAGCAATATCTCCTGCATCTTTTCTAAAAAATACAGATACATCTTTGCCACTTTTTTCGGAATGCTGTGCCACTGTTAAATGTAATTCTACTGATTTTCTATTAGCTTCATTAAATGGGGCGTAAATATTATCAGTCTGCGCATAGGATGCAGTAACACCTTGTCTTATACCTTCTGCAGTTTCTCCACTTGTAGGAGTTCCCATTCTTTGTGGAGTAATACCAATTTGTTCTAAGGCAAGCATCTTATACCTATCTGCTAATTGCATTCTATATTGTACTTCTTCAGCATATGAAATATTTTGAGATTGAAATCCTGCATTAGATGCTGAAGCACCTTCTATATTCTTCTTAGAGAAATCTACGGGCATAAATCCTATCTCCTTTGCCATGTCTCTTAACTCTGTTAACATTTCCTTTGAATCTCCCATATCCTTAAACTCTGAAGGAAGGAAGTTAATGTCCATAAGAAAGAACATTCCTATTTCTTTTTCAAGTAAATTGGTAATTTGATTCATTGCTACATTATACCCAAATTGATATGGTCTTATCTTTCTAGCAAAAGAATTTCCTATAATACCTGCTACTGGTAATTTTAAATCATATAAGTTACTATCTCCTTTTAATTGAAATGGTAATTCATGGATATCAAAATAAATATCTTTTTCTTTACCATCTTTTACTCCTTTAATTTTCTTACCTTGATATATCATAGGTATATAGGTGTATGCAATTGAATTTAATTTAGGTTCTTTTGCAAACTCCTCAACCGTTGTGGTTTTTAATTTTTTAATATTGTTTTCCTTGATAAATTCTGGTAATAGTTCTTCTGTTACCATTGTCATATCTGGAATACCTCTTTCATCTTCGTAGTAAAGGAATCCTACTAATTGAAACCCTCTCCAATAGCCTTCAGTAACTTGGTATGTATCTGTTCTAACATTGATATCTTCTCTCAATCCTACAGATGCATTGTTTGCTAAAAACCCATTACCATCTTTATATCCTTCCATCCAGTATGGTACAGACTTGTCCTCACCTGTTTCATCTACATAGGAAGCTTCTCCTAAGGGTTGTTGTAGTGCATCTTGGAACTGTTCAGTTAAGTCTAATGTCTGCATACCAAGAGGTTCTCTAATCTCTTTTACAGGTCTTTTATTTGGGTTGGTTAAATCATATTTTTCATCTCCTTCTCTACCACTACTAAAAGTCTTAGTAAGTGATATTTGTTGATTATGTGTAAGTAAATGTCCATATCTTTGTATAATATCTGCTGCAGATAATCTAAATACTCTACCTACATACTCTCCGTCTTGTGGATATTTAATATCTAAATCTTGTGAGAAAAAAGTTTCCTCTACTCTCCAATGTTCAGGTTGATAGGTATCATAACCTAATTTATAATGTCTAAAATATCTACCAGTAAGTAGATAATCTTTAAGTTCTTCTTTTTCTAATAGTCCTAAAGAGAATTTTTTTCTATCTGCTTCCCATACATGTTCTGCCCACTCTACTATCCTTACTTTAAAACCTTTATTGAGTTGTCTCTGTCTTTCTGAAGGTGGAATTATTTCAGCCTTCTTTTTTTCGAGGGCTTTCATATACTGTTGCTGCTCCTCTTTAGATTTAAAGTCCGTTTTGTCAATAGGAAAACCATCTCTAGCAAGAGCAGATTTTATTTCTATATCAAAAGTTTCTTGTATGTATTTTTGAAGTTGGTCGTTTTTAGACCTAGAATATTCATTTTTGGCAAATTCATCTAAAGAGTCAATTCTTATTTTGTCTTGATGATTATCATATTCTCCTATAATTTGATTCATGATAATCCCCATTAAATCAAAGTGCTTAATGTAAGAAGGTAAATCTATTTCATTTCTTAATTCTACAATGTCTCTTGTTATCTCAGGTACAGGTTGATAGTCTGCGTGTACTACTCTACCTTCAATCATTCTATAGTAGTCCCTAAATTCTGAATTTTCAGCAACTTGTGAAACTCCTATTTCCTCAAGTCTATCCATACATTCCTTCTCCCATTCAGGATTCTTCCTATACTTAGGTATAGTTTGTAAAGGTAACCCTGCCGAAGATGAGGAATTACCCACTCCGTTATAGTAAGCATGTGTACTGTTTAACATTGTATCATTTTAAGATACAAATTTAACTTATTTTTAACTAAAATCAAAACAAGTAAACTATTATCGTGAAAAGAAACCTCCACCAGATGAACCAAACAAACCTCCTTGATTTCTTTTTTTTGCAGGTTTTTGAGAATCTTCTATTTGTGGTTTAGCTAACTTAGGTGATATATACTGCGAAGTTAAATATAAATCATACATTAGGGAACTTCCAAAAGAAGTAAGTCTATCAAAGTTGCCATCTTTATTGTACCCTATAATTTCTTTTAAAATACCTATATCATCTATTCTCTCTACTCCGAGCTGTGTAATAATTTTTCCTTCCTCGTCCTCAATCTCTATTACTTCATAACAGTACTCTAACAATCTACCCATCATAAACTTAACATTGGAGTCTGTTGGTTGCCATCCATATTTTCTTCTATTAGAAGTATTAAAAGTATATTCAGATCCTGGGTCAAACCCCTGTACTAACCACGTATCAGATAGGTGAAAACCATCTAAGTAATCCTTAAATTTTGTATCTACATTCTCCATATAACATTTAGCGTTATACATTTGAAGTAGTAGTAAGCCTTGTTCATGAAACTTTTTATGTGGCTCTGGTCTGGCAGTATACATTGCCACAATCTTATTAGAAGACTCATCCATTAAGTTTCTCTTATAAATACAAAAACTTCCTAAAGAGTCTCCACTTGATTCTTCTACGTTATAATCATCAAGTCCTGCTATATAAAGTAAATATGATTCATCCACTCTTTCATGTGGTCTTTCATATATAATTACAGGGGCATTTGAAAATCCTCCTTGAAAGGGAAAATCTGGTATTTCTTTATCACTTGCATCTAAGGTTTCTACCCTTCCTGTTTTACTCTTGTAAAGGGTAACTAGTTCTCCTGTAATTTGATTATCTTCTAAGTATTTCTTTTTCTTTTGTGCCTCTTCTGTTGGAAATTTATTACTATCTCCTGACATAAAAGTATCTTCAGGGTCTCTTGGATATTGTACCTTTCTTTGTTGTACTACTAATTTAGCATTCTTAGTTTTATCTTTCTTTGCTTTTTCTAATTTACTATCTAAATAGTCATTATTCTTTTTCCAGTTAGTTACATGTATATCTATGTTATCAAACTCTGGTGCATCATTATCTATCCAATCTCCAAAGTTTTTATTTTCTTTTACAAATCCCTTTTCGTATGCCATCTGTCCTGGAAAAAAGGTAGCATATCCTCTTCTCTTCCATGTAATCTCATCAGGGTCTAAGTGATTTTCAAGTAAATCCCAATCCATTGGAAGTAGGTCATACAGTTCAGGGTTACTAAGTACTCCTACAGCATCTGCTGAAAGATCAGCTTCACCACCTGTTTGTTTAGTAACAAACCCATTACTAAGATAGGTATTGGTAGTTTTAGTATGCATATTATAAATGTCTTTCTCTCCAATATATTCTATTTTAGTAATTCTTTCTGACCTTAGTTTTTGTAAATTATCTTTTCCCACAAAATACTGTCCTTTTTTATTAATATTATCTAATTCAAATTTACAAGGATTTAGTTTTATATTACGCTTACCAAGTGCTGTTGTTTTTATTTTATCTAAAACATCTTGCTTATGTTTAATCATAAAATATATTTTATCTCTAAACCTTATTACATCATCTTTTCTATTTATATAAAGTCTGTAAATATAAGGTTGTTGTCCTTCATACCCAATTTCAGGTATAGTATTGCGCTTTTCTTTACTTATTGAACTACCAATGCCTAACTTTAAAAGTAAATATTTTACTTCTATTAATAGTTCTTCACAGATAGAGGTTAATACTACTCTTACATTGTTTTTCTTTTTATTGTAATATACATTCCCATCTGCATCAAAATATCCTCCTAATAATTCAGTTATTGATTTTTCATCATAAGTGTGTAAATTACTTGGTAATCTTTTATTTAGTTTTGTTTGTCCATGTATTCCTGCTTCTTCTATATATTTTTTTACATTTTTTATTGTTAAACTTCTAAAATCATCTCCTTTTTTAGTTTTAAATTTTTTAGTTATACTACATTTATACTTTTCCGAAACAAATTTATATATCTCATTGTCTCCACATGATAATGTAGGTGTAGCTCTCTTTGAATAATTACCATCTCCTATTAACAATCCTAAAAGTCTAGCATTAGGTATTGTATTACTACCAAATACAGGTACTTCATTAAGTACCATTAATTGTTCTCCTACTTTTAAATCTTTTGTTAACTTAAAACTAACTTTCTTTTTATTATTAGTTCTATATGTAGATTTACTCCACAGCAATGGGTGGTCTTCAGAACATTCTATAAATCCTCTTCCTGTAGTTTCTATCCTATAGCATCTTTTTTTATCAGGTGCTTTAAACCACTCTATTTTTTCTTTAAATGCACCCTTTCCATCATATCCTATTATTCCATCCTCTTGTTTTAAATCCTCTATATTAACTAATTTTCCATTATTAGTCCATACTTTTGTTCCTGCACATACACATCCTGCCAGTACAGTTACACACTTAAATCCATATGGAGTTGCAAAAGAAGGTAATGCTGCAAGATATGCTTTTAAGAATGGGTACTTACCTATCTCATCATAAATAGAAACAGATGGAGCACCTCCTGCAGTCTTTTGTGACTTGGATTTCTTTTGTCCTTCTTCTAAGTTTTGTACAATCAAAGATGAGTATACAATTGGTGTAGAAGCATCTTCTTTAATTCCAAATGTAGTCTCTCCTCCGTTCTTACCGTCCCAATTTTGTTTTATAGTGTCTAACCTGAATGGTGCTTCAATGTTGTCCATAGAGGTCTGTACCTTACTTGTAAGTGCATTTAAATCTGAAGACGATCCTCCAACTACAGTTGCATTGGAATAATACTTTGTAATAAGTTTCCAATGTGCTAAAGATGCTAACATTACACTATTATGAGTAACTATAAAGTCATTAGTCAAAAATTCTCTAGATTCATTATTTACTCTTATACATGTAGCATAATCATCTTCAATTCTTTTTATATTTTTTATTTTTACACGATTATTTTTAATATGCACTTTTTCTTGATATAGCTTTTTATTTTTTTCTTTTATTAAAAATAAGGTGTCTTTTGTAAAAATTTCTACTCTATAAACTATACCTCTTCTTATTTTATCTTTATTTTTTTTATTATAACTATAGTTTTTATAACTTCTTATTTTAGCTCTATATCCTAATGACATAGCTATATTTAAACAGGAATAAGCTATATTACTATTTTTATTTGTAAAAATTATTCTTGTACTTTTATTATAAACAGTAACTCCTCCATCACTATCTAAAAGACCTGCTAATAATCGTCTTCTATCTTCTATTGAAGATATTAAATAATTTTTAGGTACATGTTTATTATTATATACTCCTATTTTTTTTAAGTCTCCAACTAAGCCTTTTGCTCTATAATGTAAATTATTTCCATAATCACTTATATTATAGACTTTTGAATATTCTTCTATAGGTTCTTTATGAATAGAACAAAATCTACCAGTATAACTATCCCCGTCTCCTAAATGATATCCTAATATATAAGGCTCTATTAGTAATTTTTTCTTTTTATATTCAATAGCTTTTGTTATAGGTATATAAAAGGGATTATACTTAGACATTTTATCTAATATATCTTTTGTAGCTATTACTCTTTTTCTATTGTTTTTATCATAAACAGTCCATAAATGTTCATCACAACATACAGATTTTCTTCCATCTGAAAGTTCTATTTCATATAAGTTTACTTTCCCCTGTGGATACACTCCTGTTATATTTGTAGGTAATCCATCTGAACCAAATATTTTATCTCCCTCTTTTGCTTGTCCTATGGGTCTTTTACTACCATCTGTATAGTATAAATCTTGGTCATTTCTCAATGCTTTTCCAAAACGTCTAGTTCCATATACAAGCATGGCTTTTGAATAGTAGTTTGGATTATCTTTACTAATACATGCTTTTAAATTTTCTGAAAAGAACCATTCATTATCTCTCAAATCAGGTTTCGCAGGTGATTCCGTACCGTCTTCTTGTGGTATAGGTGTTCTAAAAAAGTTAAGGTGAAAATATAACCAGGGATGTACAAAGAATCCATTTATATTAATACCATGAATTATCTTGTTTAATTCTTCTGACCAAAATTGTAATACAACAGGGTCTTGGTCAAAGAAATGTTTCTTATGATTCCAATGAGGTATATCCTTTGGATTCATGTTTATAAACATTTCTTTAGAGTTTCTAACATTCCAATTTACAGGTATGCTTTCCACCTTTTCTTTAATGTCAAAATGTTTAGGAGAAGTTAGGGGTTCTCTAAGTATTAAGGATGCCTTTTCATCTTTAAAAAAGTTTACTTCTAAGTTATCTACTGTAACTTCAATATTTAAATTATCTAAATTATCTTGTATCTTTATTTTTGCACCAAATATTACATCTTGAAACTTAATCTCTTGACTCTTTAGTTCAATCTCTTTATCCGTTGAGGTCTCTTCAGTCAAGGTATCCATTTTGTACGCTAAGTAATCATCGCATTTTTTAATGAATATGTTTATTATACCTACAGTTTCATCAATGAACTTTTGAGTTTTAGGCAGTCCCCTGTCCCCTAACCTTTCCGTAGTTTTTATAAACGAACTAAGCCTACCAACAATGGATGTGGTAAGCTCATGTTCTTGTTTAAATAACTTTGACTTAGTAGTTTGTTCAGAACTTGCTATAGCAGTAAGTTTATCAGTAATTTCTTCCTGCCTTTCTTCAAGTTCATCTCCTCCTAAAGTCTTAGATATTTGTACTAATTGATTTTTAAGGTCATCTAACTCTTGTTTATTTTTATCCGTTACATTCCATTTATTACTTTTTATAAATGATTTGTTTCTTTTAAAATATTCGGAATGTTGCCTAATAAACTTATCTACATATACTGACATTTATTTTAATATTTTTTCTAATTCTCCTTGTACTTTATCGAACAATCCTTGTTTTTCAAATAATTTTCTTTGCTCTTCAATATACCCTTTATAAATTTCTGTAAACTTTCCTTTATCTATAATAAACACTTGCGATGGAATCTTATCTCTAAGATATTCATAAGAGTTTTCTAATTCTTCGTCAAGCTTATCAGCATCAGGTACTTCTTTATAAAGTCTCATATAGTTAACAAATCTTGTACCTAATATCTCTACATCCTTTTTATGAAAACCATCTACAAGAAATATTTCAAAAGAAAAATTCTTTATGTCTTGGTCAGTTTTGTCTTCTTTATAAGTTTCTTTTAGCTCCTCTACGAGATCCTTTTTATCCTTATTACCTTCATTTACTTTCTCAACATAGTCTCTATATTCGTTGAATGCTTTGGTAACTTTTACTTTTAATATTTGTTTTGTACTTGCCATATCTATTGTTTTACAAATGGTTCATCTGTTTCTTCATCTTTTGCTTTCTCTATAATTGTATACAAATCCTCATCTGTTATTAGATTTAATTCGTTAAATTTTACCATTCCTGAAATAGGTTCTCTAAGAAAACTATATAGTAGTTGCCCTACACTATATTCTGAGTTTTTTTCTGAATACTCAATTAAGGTATTCAATGCTATTGCTTTATAATTCATATTATATTGTTTTTCCTTTTATTTTAAATATTTTTTCAAATTTTACATTATTTTTTTTATATGATAGTACGACAGTTTTATTGAATTCTCCCTCTCTCTTAGTGTCGTATTCTATTTTGAGAGTTATGTCTTTACCTTTCTTCTCTATCTTAGGTACAGTACATCCACAACTTGCAGAGGCAGATATATCTGTCATTCTATTTTTTTTATCTACAATTAACAATTGTACATCTGTAGGTTCTCCTAAAGGTATGTCACCGTAGTTTAAAATTGTTTCTTTTTTATCTACAGTTACTACTAATGGAGTAGTTGATACGTTTACTATTTTTTCACTAGAGGTTTCTGAAAAGGTTTCTATTTCAGTCCATTTTGGTTTAGGTAAAGGACATTTTGCATGAGGTATACTTGTTTTAGCATCTAATTGACATTTACAAAATAAACAAGTTGATTTACCGTGGTTTAATTTAATCCATCCCTTTTCCTTCACTGTTAATTCTTCTTCAGGTTTATTATCTGAATTAAAACTACAAGTTGAACAAATTTTCAGTCTCCTTTTATTCCACTCTGTAATATTAGATTTATCAGAATATCTTGATTTTAATATATCTACTAATGTTATTTTTTTATCACTCATATTTTATTTTTCATTCTGTATATTGTTTTGTATTTCTGAGAACTTAGTCCATAACTCCTGGTGTCCCAAAGTAGCTCCTCCCTTAACTATGTTTCCAAACATCTTTTTATATATATTTTTAAACTTGTATAGAAAAGGTTTTCTTCTATGGTAAGACTTTTCTATATTGTTCTCTTTTTCATTTTTTTCTATTAAGTCAGTTCTATGTGTATAAAACTTATTTAATTTTTTCTTACTTACTTCAGTTTTATCTGTGTAACTTTCAGATCTTTTTTTATAAAATTCACCAAACCTTTCGCTGTAATATAAAGTTCCTAATTCTGGGACTAATATTGAAAGAGTATCTTTATCCTCAGTTAGTTTTTTAGTATACCCTAAAGATAATTTACATATTTCTGCTAACTCTTCATATGGTACATTTGTTTCTTTTGATAATTCTGTTACAATATCTTCAAATTCTAAAAGTTTACTATTTTTGTTTGAATCCAATAACATACGCTTTCATATTTCCTTCAACGAAGTATTTTCTAATATCCTGTAATTCCTTATTTAAACTTTTATTTTTTTGATTTCTAGTACTTTGTTTTAGATACCCTTTATTAGTAAGATGGTAGTTAGTCTGATTTAAATTTCTTTGCTTCAGTCCTAATTCTTTTACTATTTGTTTTTTAGTCTTTGTTGAGTATCCTTTTCTAATATAATAGTTTAAAACTTTTTTTTCAAAATCCCTTAGATTACCATTTTTTTTAACAATAGAGTATATGCTTAATAATTTATTTACTATATCAACTTCGTTTTTGAACTCACAGTAATTAGTATAAAAAGTTGGTTTTTTATCCATTTTATTTTTATTTAATGGCAAAGGTACTGAATTTAATTTAATTAACAAAATTTTATGTTAACTTTTTTAAGTTAAACTTTTATCGGTCTCTTGTCTTTTTACTTTTTTTGTTATCTTGTTTAATATTTGTACTTTTGTATAAAACCAAACAAGATGAAGGATTTAAGATTAACATACGATGAATTTTTTCAATTTATATGGGACGATTCTAATTTGAGTAGAATAGTATCGGTATCATATCAAAGTAAATACGAAGACTATATAAGAAGTTTTACATTTGATATGTTTAATCTATATGAGAAAGCAAACTTACCTGAGAGGGTTGTACTAAAGATTTTTGAATTACATTTTTTCAATTTGTTTAGATTTCAACCTAGTAACGAAAATATAAAAGAGATTGAAGACTCTTATAAAGATTATTAAATAGTTTATTACCTTTGATTGATGTAATTACCCCATAAGTTCGCTTTAGGGGTAATTTTTTTGAATTAATATGTAACAAATTGTACAATAATATACAAATTGTACAATAATATACAAATTGTTAAATATGCATACAAAATTTTTTTAATCAATAAAAATATTGTATCATTGCATTTAATTACATATTTTAAAAATACGTGGCTACCAGAAATGGTTCGTATGGAGGAGCTAAAAGGAAGAGGACGTTTATAGATGTACACCGCCTGAATCACGTAGTTTAAGGTTTCTGCGGAGGTAACGTATTAGATATCAGTTTACTGAATATTGAATGTCATTAGATAGTAAGAAAGGATGACTCAGTTACAAATTTAAAAAAAACCTACACAGGGTATGGATTCGGGGTTTTTCCTCCTGTGGAGTACTTACTTTTCCCTTCTTTTTAGACTAAAAATCTGAAAGGGGAGGGGGTTCTTTGTATTAATAACGTTAAAAGAATTCTCACTCATATACTATATTTTACATATAAAAATTCTTTACCTTATTATATCTATTATTAAGTCTTAATATAAAGAATGTAACGTAGTACTTAGTTAAGATAAAATGCTTTACCTTCTTCTCTAAGATAAAAGTAGTATTAATTCATAATATATAAAAGGTAGGGCAATACTCTAATATAAAGTAATAATTAATCTTAAGTAAATGCTTTACCTTATTATATCTTTAGTGAAATATTATTATGAATAAAAAGTAAAATAGTTATTAATATAAAGGTAATTTTAACTCTTTATTCTTTTCAATTGTACTTAATTATTGTATATTTGTGTTATGGAAAGTGTTAGGCAATTAAGAAATAGAATTTTAAAAAATAAATCCTTAAAGAGATTTAAGGAAGATAATATTAATTATTTAAATAATAAAAAAGTAGATAATTTAAATATATCTGAATTAAAAAAATATTATAATATTATATATAAAAAAAAATTAACTTCATTTAAGAATAAACCAGATGTTATAACAGTATATAGAGAAGTAGTAGATAAGGATTATAAAAATAGTAAAATTAATAAGAAAGCTAAGAAATCTGAAAAACAAAAGACTACTAGAGTATTAAGAATGAGTATTAAAAATGGATATGTATATGTTATTTATAATAAAGAAAATGAAATATGTAAAGTTGGATGGAGTAAAACACCAAATAAAAGATTAAGAAACTTACAAGTAGGTTGTCCCTATAAATTATCCATAATGTTTTATTTTAAAGCTTGTAAAAAGGACGAAAAAAATTTACATAAAATTTTAAAGGAACATTCTTTAGTAGGAGAATGGTTTAGATTGTCTCAAGATTTACTAAATAAAATAAATGATTATAAAAAATGTTTAAACTAAGAGGTTACCAAGATAAAGGAGTAGAAGCATGTAAAGAAGTTTTACTTTCTAAGGTTACTACAAAGCAAGTTGTAGTAGCTCCTACAGCTGCTGGAAAAAGCATTATGATAGCTT
>Ga0209414_1000718_pt1 | contig 16204 bp, 17 predicted proteins | sample LakVidmifraction_4_FD_181154 | JGI IMG/M metagenome (GOLD analysis project Ga0209414, IMG submission 181154) | Hypersaline microbial communities from Lake Vida, Antarctica - Brine Hole Two &gt;0.2 micron (SPAdes) (version 2) | ecosystem: Environmental > Aquatic > Non-marine Saline and Alkaline >... | reverse complement strand
ATCATTAAAAACAGATAAGTCAATTTGCTAGACATTCGTGGACGTCCTGTTTTTAGCTCCAAAGATTCTATTTTCTGTTCTACTTCTTCTACTATAAAATTTGGCAGTGACAATGTCATATCTTCAATAAATTTCTTGTCCGCAAGACGAAGTTTCTTTTTTTTGCGAGCATTGAAATCCAAATCTTCTTCAATTCTAGCAATGATTTCTGGGTGTTTATTAGACAAATCTGTCACTTCTTCGATAAAATTGCGAAAGTCTGTGTCAGGAATAGGTAAAATAAGGTTGTAAATAATAGGTTTTTCAAGTATCATATCTTTTGTCGTACATGTTGGCATTTAAATTCCTTTTTTTAGGGTTAATTAGTTTAATACTAACATGTTACGGCTTTTTTATCAAGTTAATTATCTGGTTAATTTGTTTTTTTTACTATTAAACTTGAACTTAGAACCGTTGTTTGAAAAACCTTTTCAGATAACCTCTAGTTAGCTATACGACAGCGAGGACGCTGTCGCTCCGAGTTCTTGCAAGCTGGAAGCGTGCCTTACATATATAAGGAATGTACCACCCTTTCAAGGGTTATTTAGATTATTGTATGTCACCACGGGTTTACACCCGTGGCGACATTCTGTCGGGCTGTCAGCCCTAACTTTTTATGAGAACGGGGACGTTCTCGCTCCCGATACGCAAATCAATATTGATTTGTGTGTTCTTTAGGTAGCATAACCTTCTAGGTTGTAGGCGTTCTTCACTGCAAGCTGAAAGCATGCGTTACCTAAAGTATAATGGTCTAAGAAAATCGAACAGATTTTAAGATGGAAATAAGTGAGGTTCTTATGTTAAATTAACGATAAAAAGGATACTACACAAAATAAAAAGATTAAGGAAATATTGATGAAGATGATTAAAGCGATATTGTTGGTTGTAGGAATTATTTTGGTTTCAAATGTTAATGCTGATGTTGAGCTGTATGATATTTATCCAAACTGCTTTGACTATGTTTTCCGAGGTGAGGTAATACTACCCAACGGAAAAAGTATGCTTACATTTGAAGATCTTAAATTTCAGAATGTTGTTTTAAAAGTTGGAGACAAATTAAGAAATATTACAATTAAATCCTATGATAAAGGAAACCAAACCTCAAAACTAAACGTTGCCGGTGATATTGAATATACAAAGCCAAAGATCGCGAGTGTTACACTAGCTACGAATGATGGAAAAGAACTTGTACTGCCACTTAACAAACCTGTATATTTTCCTGGTCATCTCGGAAAATTTGTTGATACAGAAACTATTGCAATTCAAATTGCAAGAGATATGGGCGTAATTAATGATGGTGCGAATCTTTGCACTGTAACATCCATCTCATCAAATAAAGTTGTTCTGACATATGGTAATAAGTCAAAGACATACAAGCCCATGATAAAAGCAGAAAAAGATGCTTTAGAGGCAAGTGTTAAAGGTATGAAAAAGGCTGAAGTAGTAAAAGGCATTAAGAAATATGATAAAATGACACAAGCTCCAGAAGCAAAGCTGTCTGAAGGATATCAGGAATATAGAGATTTTATATTTGAAGAGTCTAAAGCACAGGCCAATCAACAGCCTATTGATATTCAGGAATTTAACACAAGTTTAAATGATGCAAAGAAGAAAATGTCAATGGATCATGTTGGTGGAGCAGAAGAGCAAGCCCAACCAATAGATACATATAGCACTCCTGAAAGTGATGGAAATTACGGAGTTGTTAAAGAGGACAACTATCGCGAAAAAGAAACAAAAGCAAAATAAAAGAAAAAGAAAAGAAGGCTTTTCACGAATAACCTTAGCTCACCTGTCAGCGTGCAACGTACAGGCAGGCAGAGCAGACTCTAAATGATGTGCAAGTAATGTTGATGGGAAGAAATGTAGAGTCGGCTCCATGAGCCGAAAGGTAACGCAACGATCTTCGTTGCAGGTGAAAAATGCCACCTAGCTTTGCTAGTCCCGCTCTGCGGGATAGAAGGTTGTGCTACCTTAAAATCTGCAAATCAGTATTGTGTTGCAAGAATGGGAGCGATATCCAGCTACTAAAATATAAAGTAACTCTACAAATCATGAACTTGAATTATTAGAAGATTAGTAGCTGTACTCATTATCATGAAAAGTTGACAGTTATAAAACAGCTCTGGAAGTTATTGAATATGAAGCCTGATTTTTTGGTATACCACTTCACTCATTGTACGTTATAAAACAGCTCTGGAAGTTATTGAATATGAAGCTGTTGAAAATATTCCGAAATAAAAACGATCATAACCCAGCTACTAACAATTTATTATATTGTTAATAGCTGGGCAAGAAAATGAAGGGTGGTAGTGCAGAAAGAACCAATTTAGTTAAATGGTTAGATAGATGTGGAAGGCCTACGGCGGTATTTGTTTGATTCGACGACCAACGGTCGACGCTACAGTATACTATATGAGAGACTAATACTAAGCTGTAGCGGCGATGGTTCATCGCCGAAAAAGGCTGACAGCCCGTAGGGCGAAGACGGGATTGAAAAACCTGTGTACTGTGCACTTTTTTCTTAGACCTTAGAACATAGACCTTAGAACTAAAAGAGAAAAAATTTATGAATGACAAAATATGCATTAAAAATTTAAAAGTTGACTGTGAGATTGGTGTCTATGATGAAGAACGTGGACGCAAACAGCCGGTTTGGTTTGATATTGAACTTGATGTTAATCTTTCTAAAGCCATTGAAAGCGACAATCTTAACGATACTATTGACTATTTTGAACTGACAAGTGAAATTATCAAAATTGTTGAGAACAGTCACTTCCAATTAATAGAGAAACTTGCAGACTATGTCGCAATTTTCTGCATTAAACAAAGAATTGTTGTGGGTGCAGAAGTAACACTAAAGAAACCTGAAGCTCTAAAACAATTCGGTGCCGAGATATCTGTAGTTGTAAAAAGAGGCATATAATCCCCTTTTGGTCTATCTCGTTTTTAAAGTCCAACAGTATTAGCTTGCAAAGTGAGGTGCGACCGTAGGTCCGGCAGTATCAAAGCTGGTTGCATTACTCAGATACCTCGACGACCACTGATCACCGCTACGGTATAGTGTCAGTGATACAGAAACTAAACCGTAAAGGCGAGTCATTTGCATGACGGCAAGTAATCATATTCGAAAAGATAACAAGCTTCTCTCGTACTCTTGAGTGTGATACCACGACAGCAAGTGTCATACAAAATTAGTCCTTAGTCATTTAGTCCTTGGTCGTCTTTGACCACGCAGTAAATTATTTTATTTCAAGACGTTGGTATACTTCACTATTCCGCACTTCATTTTTTTTATTTTTTTGTTTTAAGAACTTGACAATTTTACCTAATTGTAGTTTACTTCCGCCTTTATGTTTCAAAAAGATACAATTTTTATTAAGGCCGCAGGCAAAATAAACCTGTATTTAGATATACAGGGAAAGCGTTCAGACGGCTATCATAACCTACAGAGTATTTTAGTTCCTGTTAATATTTATGATGATATTGAAATTATTCATTTAGATGATGAAGTTTCAGTTGAAGTTGAATATGAGTTTGAACATTTGGACAAGATATCCTACATAGAAGAGAAGGACAATATTGTTTACAAGATTGCAATTGCTCTTAAAAAACTTACAGGATACTCTGGTGGTGCTTTAATAAAAATCAGAAAGAGAATTCCGATGGCTGCTGGTTTGGGTGGTGGCAGTGCTGATGCTGCAGCTGTTCTAAACGGACTGAATGACTTCTGGAATCTGAACTTGTCTTTAGAAACATTAATGGATGTTGCATCCAGATTTGGTTCTGATATACCTGCACTGATTATGGGCGGGGCTGTTCTTATGGAAGGACGAGGTGAAATATGCAGTAATATTGAACTCAACAGCAACATTAAAGAGTGGCAAATTGTACTCTTTAATCCGGGAATAGAAGTCTCAACAGGTGATATTTATAAAAGATATAATTCTTTGTTGACAAAAAACAAGAAATTGTATTATAATACACTTTCTTTTTTACAGCAAGGTAGACTTGTTGATGTGGACAAACTGTTGTTTAATGACTTACAGGAAACTGTTTTTGCAAAGTATCCACTAATAAATATGCTGGTTAATACCATATATGACAAGAATCCATCTGGATGTCTTTTGTCCGGATCAGGTGCAACTGTATTTGCAGTTGTTAGTGACGGAGTAAAAGCAGAAGAGCTGATTGAACATGTAAAAGACAGGATGGAATGTCCTTTATGGTGTAGAACAGTTAATTTATTGCCTGATAGTGTAATGGTAGCACACGGCCCTTTGACGGCCTGAGTCTAGGTTCAAATCCTAGTCGGGCAACCATCTTTATTTATAAGGATGGATGACAATTTAGTTTATGAGTTATAAAAGAATACAGTATTTATTTGCTGTTTTTTTTTTGAAATTTAATATATAAGATAAGAGATTCTAGATGATTATTTTTTCGGGTACATCAAACAGACCTTTAGCAGAAAAGATATGTGAATATTTAAATGAGCCACTTGGTGATGTGGATATTCAAAGATTCCCTGACGGGGAAGTTTTTGTAAAAGTAAATGTTAGCATAAGAGGAATGGATGTATTTGTTGTACAACCAATATGTACCCCCCCAAATGAAGCATTAATGGAATTACTTATAATGATTGATGCAATGAAAAGAGCATCAGCAAAAAGAATAACTGCAGTTATCCCCTACTATGGATATGCCCGCCAGGATAGAAAAGATCAACCTCGGGTTCCAATTACCTCCAAACTTGTAGCAAACCTACTTGTTGCTTCTGGAGTAGACAGAATTTTAACAATGGACCTCCACGCTCACCAAATTATGGGATTTTTTGATATCCCTGTGGACCACTTGTACGCTTCGCCGGTTATATTAGAGTATCTAAAAAGTAAAAATCCGGTGTCACCGGTGATTGTATCACCTGACACTGGCGCAGTTAAAGCTGCAAATGCATACTCACAAACTTTAGGTTGGGGACTTGCTATAGTTGCAAAGCAAAGACTCGGTCCTGATGAAGTGAATGCAATAACAGTTGTAGGTGATGTCAAAGGCAAAACTGCCTTTATGATTGATGACATGACCTCAACAGCAGGAACGTTGAGTTCTGCAGCGGATATACTTCTTGAGCGTGGTGCTAAAGAGGTATATGCGGCGGTAACACATCTTCTTCTTAATGATAAAGGTGTTGAACGTATGCAGAACTCTTCTATAAAAGAACTGATTGTAACTGATACAGTTCCTCTTTATATGGATATTGAGGGCTTACCAATAACTCGACTTAGTGTAAGTAGTCTTATTGGTGAAGCTATTCTTCGTATTCATGAGGATAGATCGGTTTCATCTTTAATTAAGTAAATATTTGTGTTTAAATCTCAAATTGAATATATAATTCAAATTTAGGAGAAAGAATGGCTGAATTAATAAAAGCTATGAGCAGAACGGAAAGAGGTTCTACTGCGTGTAATCGTGTTAGACGAGAAGGACTGATCCCGGCTGTTTTGAACGGTGACGATTGTGGTTCACTAAAGCTGAAGCTGAATGCACATGATTTTGAGCAACTTATTAAACATCATACAGGTGTTAGTATTGTTGTCGACATCTCTGTTGACGATGATAAACCAATTGTTGCAATACTTGATGAATTACAAATTCATCCGGTAAAAGGACAAATCATTCATGCAGACTTCAAAGAAGTTTCTAAAACTAAAAAGCTTCATGCACATGTTGAAATTGTTTTAACTGGAGAGCCAGTTGGAATAACTCAGGATCAAGGTGTTCTTGATCAGTCAATGCATGACGTTGAAGTTGAATGTCTATATACTGCTCTTGTAGAGAGTATTGAAGTAGATATTTCACATCTTAAGGTTGGCGACAAATTGACTGTTGCAGAACTTGTTGCACCTGAAGGTGTCACAATTCTAAGTGACGGCGAATTGTCTATCGCTTCTGTTGCAATTCCTGCTGCTGAAGTAGAAGAAGAAGAACCTATAGAAGGTGAAGAAGGCGAAGAAGCCGAAGGTGAAGAAAACGAAACTGAAGAAAAAGAATAAAGACAATTAAATGAAAATTGTTGTTGGTCTTGGAAATCCTGGAAAAAAATATGTCGAAACAAGACATAATATTGGATTTATTATTGTAGATAATTTAGCAAAGAAGCATGCGGTTTCTTTTAAAAAAAGTGTTAGACTTTTATCTGAAACTGCAACTATAAACTTGAGAGGAGAACAGGTTTTACTTGTCAAACCTCAGACTTATATGAATAACAGCGGACAAGCTGTTGCTTCAATAAAGAATTACTATAAGCTGACTAATGATGATTTTATTATTATATATGACGATGCCGATTTAATTGTTGGAAAATTGAGACTCAGAGCTGCAGGTAGCAGTGGCGGACACCGCGGAGTACAATCAATTATCGAACATTTGAGCGATAACAAGTTTGCTCGAATAAAGATTGGAATTGGCAAAGAAAAGTCTGAAAATGGATTGATAGACTATGTCTTAGGTTCATTTTCGGCTGAAGAAAAGAAAACAATAGTACCAGTGCTTGAAACTGCTGAAGAAGCTGTGACTGAAATCATCTTTGGTGATTTCGGTGAAGCTATGAACAAGTTCAACAGTTTTAAGCAGATGGATTAATTTTTAAAAAATTACTTGTGGAGAACGCAATTGAAGACGTACGAAGCAATGTTTATTTTTCCGAACAAATATAGTGAGGAAAAGTTGAAAAGCGCTCTTGATGGAGTGAATAAAGAAATAGTAACTCATGGTGGCGAAATTAAAGGGTCTATCGTAATTGGTAGCCGTAAATTTTCTCGTCCTATGCACAAGAAGACAGCGGGTCAATATGTTAAGGTTCTTTTTGATATAGAACCAAACCAGATCACAGTTCTTACTGGAAGATATAAGCTGAATGATGATGTATTTAGATTTCAGATGGTTGTTGCCGATGATGTAATTATTGGTAACTATAGTGCAAAACCGGAAGAAAAAGTCGAAGAAAAAACGACTGACGTTAAAAAGTCAGCAGAATAGTTGAAAATTAGGAGAAATTATGGCCGGAATTAACCAAGTAATTTTATTAGGAAACTTAACAGCAGACCCGGAAGTGAAATATCTTGCCGGTGGTAATGCTGTTGCCGAACTTCGTCTGGCAGTAAATAGAAAATACAAAACTCGTGACGGACAAGATGCCGAAGAGGTTTGTTTTGTTTCTATTGATGTATGGGGAAGACAAGCAGAAACCTGTGGACAATATCTACGTAAAGGTTCATCTATTCTTGTTAACGGACGTCTTAAATTTGATTCATGGGAAAAAGATGGTCAAAAATTCAGCCGACTGAAGGTTACTGCAACGAGTGTTCAATTTATGGGCAGTCCAAACAGAGACTCAAGTGGTCAGGGATATCAATCTCAGCAGCAAGCTGGTGACGAACACTCTAAACCACAAAAACCTCAGCAGCCATATGGCGGACAACCTGCGCAAGGATACGGACAACAAGCTCCGAAACCTCAGCAGCAGAATGTGCCATCAACTCCTCAACCAAATAACGATGATTTTGTAAACGATATCGGTGATGACGATTCATTACCGTTTTAAACAGTCTATTTAGGAGATATTACTTATGGGTAAAAATAATACATCAAAAAGAGCTCCAAGAAAAAAGTTTGTTGAAAAAAAACGTGTTAGTGTTTTGAAAAAAGATACTATCATTGATGAGACAGACATGGATTTCTTGAGCAATTTCGTAACAGGTTTTGGCAAAATCGTTCCTGCTCGTTTGTCTGGCGCTAATTCAAAACAGCAACGCCAAATCAAAAGAGCCGTAAGAAGAGCTCGTAATATGGGTCTATTGAAATAGATCATAACATATTTAAACAAAAGGAAGTCTTATGTCAAAAGAGATTATTTTATTGAAAGATGTTGAGCATCTTGGAAAAACAGGCGACATTGTTAATGTGGCTGATGGATACGCAAGAAACTACCTTCTTCCAAAAGGATATGGCGATGTTGTTTCTCAAGCAACAAAGCGTCAAATTGTGAAGATTCAAAAGGATAACGTTATTACTCAAGTAGCTGAAATTTCAGATGCAGCCGAGTTACTTAAAAGCCTTGAAAATGTTCAATGTACTATTGCTGTCAAAGTAACAGAAGATGACAGAATGTACGGTTCTGTTAATGAAGATGACATTGTTAGAACACTTGAAGAAGTTGGTATTCAACTTCCAAAGAACTTTATTGTTCTTGAAGAGCATATTAAAGAATTAGGTGTTTTCGACATTGCAGTGAAACTTCATCCTGAAGTCTCAGGTTCATTCAAGCTTTGGGTTGTTAACGAGGATTCATAATGCCCTTGGAAGATGCTTCTTTAAATATAGATGGTGGTGATTTATTAGATCGGATACCGCCATATAGTCAAGAAGCAGAGATAGGCGTGTTGGGCTCAATTTTGCTCGACTACGCCCGCTCAATAGATCTGTGCCTCCATAGTCAACTTGACGAGGAGGCATTTTATCTTCCCATACACAAAACTATATATGAATGCATGTTAAAAATGCAGTCAGCGCAAAAAGTCATCGACCTTGTCACTCTATCTGAATATATGGCAAGCGTTCCAGATAAGAAACCAAGTCGCTGGAATAAAGATGAAATCCCGGATGGACCCTCAAAGTTGGAAGCCATAGGTGGCCCAATAATCCTGGAACAGTTAATCAATTCCACCCCTACCGTCGCTCATGTTGAATACTACATTGGTATCGTTCGCGAAAAGTATATGCGAAGAAAAATAATTGACTGTGCAAGGAAAGCCGAAAACCAATGCTACATTAGTCCAGATTCTGCAGAAAAGATTTTAGGCATAACCGAACAATCTTTCATGGATATCACCAAAGATCAAAACTCCTCAATCATTAGCTGGAGTGAAACTATCAACAGCACAATGAAGCAGATAGAAAGAACAACCAGCGGTGATAAGGCAGCAAACGGATTACCGACCGGACTTAAAAATTTAGACAAAAAGTTCCTTGGACTTAGACCCGCAGAAATGATTATCATTGCAGCTCGTCCATCACAAGGAAAAACATCTCTTGCTATGAATATTGCCGAAAACATTGCTCTTGGTAATGTCTCAGACCACAAACCTAGACCAATTGCAATGTTTAGTTTGGAAATGTCAACCGCATCACTTGCAATGAGAATGCTCTGTTGTAATGCAAGGGTTTCTAGTTTTGTGCTTTCTCAAGGACTGCATGTTTCTGGGGATTGGCATAAAAAACTTGTTGAATCGGCTGCGGATCTACGTAAAGCTCCATTATATATTGATGATACGGGCGGACTGGACGTCATGGAAATGCGTGCAAGAGCTCGAAGAATGAAACAGAAATATGATATTCAACTCATAATCATCGATTACCTGCAGCTTCTAAACTGCAAAGAATACTCTCATCAGGGACGGCAGATTGAAACAATGGCAATTTCAAGCAACATAAAATCTATGGCCAAAGAACTCAACATCCCGGTAATTGCACTTAGTCAGTTAAGCAGAGCTTCTGAAAACCGAGACAAATCAGGTGTGCCAAAACTATCAGATCTACGTGACTCAGGTGCAATCGAACAGGATGCTGACGTTGTATGCCTTCTTAGAAGACCAATCAGATACAAAGAAGAAAAATATGCTGATACCCCAAATCTTGCCATTGTTGATGTGGCAAAACAACGTAATGGCCCGACTGGTGAAGTCTACTTGCACTTTGAAGACCAATATACATTGTTCCAAGATGCAGACAATCCACATTTTGACAGAGATGAACAACAAAATACAACAGTAGAGGTTGCAAGTGTTTAAAAGTTTTTTTTCCATTATTACATTTTTTATTGTTTTAAGCATTTTCGCCCAGAACGAACCTGTTATCCAAAAGATTGAGTACGTCAATCAAGGTGCAGGAGTCATCAATAAAGAATATATTAAAGCATATACATCTAGTCGTGTAGGAGAGACATTTGATCGTGTAACACTCGCAAGAGATATTAAATCCCTTGTAAGAACAAAATTATTCACAAACGTTGAAGTCAAAACAACCATAGTTGGTAACGAGATGATTCTTACATACTATTTGACCAACAAATATCGTCTAAGCAACAAACCAAAGATAGAAGGTAACAAAAAATTTAGAACTCGTAAAATAAGAAAAATAATCAAATTAGATCAGGAAGATTTAATTGATGATCAGGTAGCTGCAAATCTAGCATTAAGCATTGAAAGAGAGTATAAAAAATCTCACTTCCCAAATGCAAAAGTTAGATGGAAAATTAAAAATGTTAACAAAGCAGAAGGCACTGCATCCATTGCATTTATAGTTGACGAAGGTTCAAAAGAATATGTTAAATTTATATATTTTGAGGGTAACACTGATATCTCTGATTCAGAACTGGACAAAGTGATACGCTTCCCTGTGTGGTGGAATCCTATAGATTGGTTTAGAAAAATAACACCTGACTCAATAGAAGTTGATGCATACAGACAGATGATTAGAGAGCAATTTCTCAACAAAGGTTATCTGGATATAATAGTATCTCCTGGACTTCTCGGGCGAACTAAAAAAGATGAACTTACTGTTACATACCAAATCCAGGAAGGTAATATGTATAGATTTGGAGACATTTCTGTAAAAGGTGTTACAACATTTCCATTATCCGCTGTAGAAGAAAATGTTACAGCAGAAAAAGGTGCTCCTGCATCTGTTGCGGTTGCAAAAGGTACTAGTGATAATATCCAGGACTACTATGGACAGAGAGGCTATCTTAACACATCCGTGAGGCCTTTATATATACCATCGGTCTCCAATCATGTTGTTGATATCGAATACAAAGTCACAGAAGGATATCTGACAAAAATCAGTGATATTATAATTACCGGCAACGTTAGAACAAAAGATAAAGTTATAAGAAGAGAACTACTTGTAAACCCTGGAGACATATACAATACTGTTAAACTTAGAACTAGCGAAAACAGACTTCGTAACCTAGGTTTCTTTGATCTTGTCAAAAGCTCTCCTAGAACAACAGATATACCTGACGAAAAAGATATTGTGTTAAAAGTCCGGGAACAGAAAACAGGCAACATCATGTTGGGCGCTGGATTCTCAAGTATTGATAAACTGACAGGTTTTATTGAATTCTCACAAGGTAACTTTGATATTTTTAACTGGCCGAACTTTACCGGTGGTGGACAAAAATTAAAAATCAAACTTCAGGTTGGTACACAAAGAAATGAATTTAACATTTCATTTGTTGAACCATGGTTTCTTGACAAAAAACTGGCATTTGGAACAGATATTTCATGGTTAGACTATGAATATGACGAATATACACTAGAAAGAACTGGTATATCTTTCAGCCTCAGCAAACCTCTTTTTGGGCCGGCACGAATCAGCCTTACATTAGCATTTCAGGATGAAGATATATCGAGTACCGACAAGGACGAATATTGGTACGTTGATGACCTAGAAAGATCTTATTTCTTTAAAGATCAGAATTACTTTAGAACGACCGTTGGAATAAATATATTATATGACACCAGAAATCACGTATTCACTCCAACAAAAGGTGACAAGATTAGACTATTTGTGAAATACTCAGGTGGAGTTGTTGGAGGAGACGTAGATACATATCGACTTGGACTTGAATATAGAAAATATATTCCACTTTGGCTAGGACATGTCCTCTCCCTCAAAGTACAAGGCGAAGTGGTTGATAGTTTTGATGGCGCGGATGATGAAATTCCTCTATCTGACAGACTCTATATTGGTGGTGGACGGTCAGTTCGAGGATACAAATACCGTCAGGTTGGTCCAAAAGTCAGAAGACCTCAATATGGTGACGCAGAAGATATTGAACCAATTGGTGGATGTACATCAGGCCTGTTCAGTGCAGAGTATATTGTTCCTATTACCAGAGGTCTGAAACTAGGACTCTTTTATGATATTGGTAACGTATGGTATGATCCATTTGAAATGAGTTCAGATCTTGCATCAAGTGTTGGCATAGGACTACGTCTTGACATGCCAGGCTTCCCTATCAGAATTGATTATGCAGTCCCTGTACAAAAAGATAACGAATTGACAGAAGAAGAAACATGGAACTTCTGGATCGGATACGATATTTAAAAATAGTTGTTAATGGTTAGTTGGCAGTTGTTAATTTTGTTAGTTCGTTAGGTCGGTTACTGTAGCCGCGTCGCCTCGGCGCGGAAAAAACAAATTTTCTCCTACCCACGGTAGTGTCTTTCATTCAAAGTCTTGGTCCTTAGTCATTGGTCATTTAGTCCTCATCTCCTTTCAAAGACAAGGCTGAAAGCCTTTAATAACATAGCCTAGGGCAACGCCCTAGGAAAAACAACAGAAACAAATTTTCTCCTACCCACGGTAGTGTCTTTCATTCGAAGTTTTGGTCCTTAGTCCTTGGTCATTTAGTCCTCATCTCCTTTCAAAAACAAGAAAATGAAGGGTTGTAATACAGAGAAAGAGGTGCTTTGCTGCCTTTAGTATATTTTACCAGTAGGCCTTGGAGTAATTAGCTTGAATTCGAGAGTCCTTGGTCAATAATATTGCATCATTAACAATAGCATTTGCAACTATTATACGGTCAAATGGATCTCTTGTCCATTCCAGTTGAATACTTTCACTTATAATTTGTAGAAATGATTTATCACAAACAGAGAGTCCAATGGAGGCAGACAGGCTTTCTAAGATTTCAGCTGGCGACACTTTAATGCGTTCAATCTCATACAAAAATTTTAATTCCAAATAAACAACTGGGCTTATGTATAAATCATTATTTTCGATAAGTTCAAGAGCTTTGGATGAAAGCAGTTTTATATCTCCTGAATATAACCAGACAACAACATGAGTATCAAGGTAAATCACTATTCCAACCTTCCGTGCAATCCAACTCGACAAGTTCTTGAGGATCACCAACAACAATATTATGTTTAACCAAGTTATCAAGTTTTTTCTTTTTTTCTAGCGGAACAATTGCCAACCTTGAGCCTTTTCTATTAAGCTCAAGCGGCTTGCCTGTTTTGACTACTTCATCTAACATTTTATAGATGTTACTTCTAAATGACGATACTGATATGCTCATAATACCCACCTTTCTTTACGTACGATGCAAAAATAATATCACGTACGTACGAAAAATGCAAGCCCTATTTTGAAAATGTTGCATAGTTTTAATTTGATTCTCAACATTTACATTCACTTCCGCATTTTCTTAATATATAATATGAACAAAAAAGGAATTAAAACAGTTAAAACACCCAATACTATCCTAAAATATATTTTTCATTTAATTCCCAAATATAAATCTACGGCATATTCAACCGCTTTTTGTTCATTATTAAGAAAATTATATTTTTCTTCGGCTGCCTTTAGTAAATCTTAGCGTCCTAAAATCTCAAGCTTTTCCCAGGGAATATCATTAGTCATATCCACAGAAAAAATATCTTTAAATGATTTGTTGGTTATTGTAGAAAATGCCATATCTACACCAAAAAACAATTCATTCGGAGGGTGCCAAAAAAAATTTACATTTCTTTCATCAACTCCATCATGCAAAACAAGAGTATTTCCTAGATTATCTTTGTCTGGCTTTAAATATCCGGAAATTTCTCCGAATGGTTTAGCATTAATAATTGAATATTTATATGTTGCAGTCTTATTGGTAAATGCATCAAAATAAAAATATCCAACCATTCCATTATTGTTAACAAATAATAGAACGCTATTCGTATCTAATACTACAGAGTCTCCGAAATTATATGATGAAGGGATATTCTCCCAAATTTTATTATAAAAATCATCCAAAGACTTTTTTTCGTAATATCGTTTGATAAAAAACGCGCATAACAAAATGAAGCATACCGTTATAACAATTTTCACTTTTAATACCATAATAAAATCCTCATGATTTCTTTTCGGGCTATCATCCCTACCCAATCACTTGCAAGCTAGAAGCGTGCGCTATCCCGCCTTTCTGGACTAGCCAACTAGCCAGGGAGTTCCGCGCCGAGGCGACGCGGCTACAATTCAACGGCGAAGCCATTAAAAGCAACGAAGTTGCATTCAACAACCGTTCCGCTACTGTTCCACATGCTTCGCATGTTCTGCAATTATTCCACAACTGTTCAAGTCTTCCGGTATTTTATACCTAGTTGGTCGAGGTGCTTGAGGGTATTTGGAAGTCTTGCTTTGAAGTCCTCATAATCGCTGAAGCTTTCATCTGACCAGAGCCTTTCAGCAATTGCAAACGATCTCGGATACGACATGTATTGGAGCTGTTCTACTGTTGGCATATATTCGGTCCAGACATTTGCCTGTCCACCAAGAATGTGTTTATGCTTATCTTTGGCTCTTCTGGGTTTTCTATGGATAAAGGTTTAATTTCCCACAATAAAAGAGAATTGAAATTCTGTAATTATTAAAGTTTCTGAACCCCCCGAGCTGTAGCTTTTATATGCTGTATTCTACTGTTTATTCCTTCCGAAAAGGCGTTTGTTATTCTATGTTTAACATAGGTGAGTATGTTTTCAATATGCCTTTTCAACATCCTGGCTACTTTGATTACCGGTTTCAATCTTGAATGAGTTGCCGAGAAATACCATTTTTTGAAGAATTTACGGGCTGATTCTTCATAGTAATAATCCCATAGATGGCGGAGTAATTCTTTACGATTCCAGGCACGTCCTACAGATAATTGATTGATATTTAACTCTCTGAAATCCTTCCTGTTTTCTTTTGTGAGATTCTTTTTTGCTTTTAACCAAAGATATTTGGTTCCACCTAGAGTACCATTATTTTGAGCAGTCAGGATTTTGTGCTCTTCTCTACGAACTTTATCAACAGCTTCATTCATATACTTCATTATGTGAAATTTATCATGGACTATCGCTGCTTCAGGAACATGTTTTTCTGCTCCCTTAATAAAGGCTCTCCAGAAGTCCATGCTTACAGCTTCTACACTTCCCTTCTGTTCCTCTGAGAGAGCGTCCCAGAGTTTGTTTACAGCCTCTGTATCCCTATTCTGCGCTATGTCCAGGATTCTTTTCCCTTCGGTATCAGTCATGACGGTAACGTAACTTTGTCCTTTTAAAAAACTCTTTTCATCCATCCCAATATATTTGATTGGTTCATCAGCTCTTCTTTCAAGACCTCTTTTAACTGCTTTCGCCATAATGTGATTCATCTCATCCCAACTTAGACGCAGAACCTCTGCTGTCTTACTTCGGTTCTCGCTACATTCTAGAAACTGTATTGCTATTCGTTCAAACTGCTTGGTGAACCGGCTCATATCTTCTGCCCAGGGAACTTCCATTGTTTTGGTTTTATGTTCCGAACACTTCACCCTTGGTGTGCTGCAGTGAATAAAGGTTTTCAACTGGCAGGTATCTAAATGATGCCATATTCTTTCTTCTCTGCGGTCATGCATTTTGCATGTTTTTCCACATTCAGGACATGTTCCGTCTGTAAGATATGGCCACTGTAGATAAATATCTATCCGATTCTTATCCATATCGAGATCTATTGTCTCGATTTCCCAAGGAGCTACAACTCCCAATATTTGTCTGTATAATTCTTTGTCATTCATATCTCACAATATCAAATTTTTCCTGCCATTTCCATAGAAAACCCAGAAGAGCCTGGCATTATATAAACCCGACAAGGAATATACTACCTTTTAACAAGTAAAAGAAAAAGGAAATAATGCCATGAGCAAAGAATTATTAACAAAATTAAATGAAGACCTCAAGCTTGCAGGTTATAAAAAACGAAGTTGCCAGTCTTATGTGCGCGCAGTGCGCCAATTATATAATTTCTGGAGTCGTCCTCTGGAAGAACTTGAAGAGCAACATGTACGTGAGTATTGGTTACATTGTAAAGATGAATTAGATTGGGCAGGTGCGACAATGCGCATATCCTACAGTGGAATAAAGTTTTTCTTTAAACGGATCTTCTGATGGTTGTGGACGTGTAACTCTTTTGTCCTCAAGAAGATAGATTGGCTTCAGTTTTTCATAATGCTGGCTACGGCAAGTGGACACCCAGAAGATCAAGTATTTCTGTCTGTTCTTGATCAGGCTTGGTGCATATTTTTCTGACTGGTATT
>Ga0209414_1000717_pt1 | contig 16206 bp, 13 predicted proteins | sample LakVidmifraction_4_FD_181154 | JGI IMG/M metagenome (GOLD analysis project Ga0209414, IMG submission 181154) | Hypersaline microbial communities from Lake Vida, Antarctica - Brine Hole Two &gt;0.2 micron (SPAdes) (version 2) | ecosystem: Environmental > Aquatic > Non-marine Saline and Alkaline >... | reverse complement strand
GAGTGACCGCTGCCAGGAGTGACCATGCCCGCCGCCCCCGCTACCCCGCGCCCGCCGATCTCGGCCCAAACCATCCCGCTGTTTCCGCTGGCCAGCACGCTCTTCCCGGAAGGGCGGCTGCCGCTGCAGATCTTCGAGGTGCGCTACCTGGACATGATCGGCAAGTGCATCGCCGAGGGCAGCAGCTTCGGCGTGGTGGCCCTGACGGAAGGATCGGAAGTGCGGCGGCCCGGCCAGAGCGAACGCTTCGTCGGCGTGGGCACGCTGGCGCGCATCCAGGAATGGAGCACGCCCTCCCCCGGACTCATGCGCATCGCCTGCCTGGGCAGCGAGCGTTTTCGCATCGTGCAGGCCGAGCAGCAGAAACATGGACTATGGACCGCGCAGGTGGAGATGATGGAAGCGGACCGTGCCGTGACGATCCCCGAGGAGTTGCGCAATACCGCGCAGGCGCTGGACAACCTGCTGCAATCGGTCCTGCGCCAGGGCCTGCCGGACAGTGAAGTGCCCATCGCCGCACCTTACCGGCTGGACGATTGCGGCTGGGTGGCCAACCGCTGGGCCGAGATGATGCCCATCTCCGTCAACCTCAAGCAGAGCCTGCTGGCGCTGGACAATCCCCTGTTGCGGCTGGAGCTGGTGCAGGATGCACTGGATGAGCTGGGCTGGCTGAAATAGTTAGTTATTCCCCTATTGCAACTAACTATCCCGCTTCAGATTTACTGAAATTACTTCCTTCCCGTCACGGCGCCACGCCGCTGATCCCCGCCTCGGCCAGCAGCGCCGACATCCCCGACCAGAAGATCTGGATCCCGATACACAGCAGGATGAACGCCGACAGGCGCAGCACCACCATGGTGCCTAGTCGCCCCATCAGCAGCACCAGCTTGTGCGCATAGTTGTAGCAAAGGAAGATCACCAGCGCCGTGAGCGCCGCGCCCAGGGCGGCACTGCCGACCGAGATCACCCAATCCAGCAGGCGGGTTGGCGTATTGGCCCCCAGCGTGATGGACGCGGCGATGGTGCCGGGGCCGACGGTCAGGGGAAAGCTCATGGGATAGAAGCTGCGCGCCTTGATTTCATCGTCGGGCAGGTCTTCGTCATAGGTCTTGGCCACTTGGGTGGGGATGGAGCTGTCCTGGCTGTTGTCGTTGAGCAGCTTCCAGCCCGAGACCGCCACCAGCAGGCCGCCGCCGACGCGCACGATGGGTAGCGAGATGCCGAAGAAGGTCAGCACGTGCGAGCCGATGAAGATCGCCGCCACCAGCATGAACCAGCAATTGATGGCGACCTGGCGCGCGATGCGCTTTTCGGTGCTGCGACTGACGTTGCCCAGCAGGTTGGCGAAGACCGGCGCGATGCCCAGGGGATTGAGGATGGGCAAGAGCGTGACCGGGATCAGGACGACCGCCTTGAGGAAAAGGATGAACATGGCGCAATCAGAAATAAACGGCGAATAATCGGCATTGAAGGTTGACCCGGCAGCGTAGCTGAAAGCCGCTACGCTGCCAACCACGGCCGCATCTGCCGTTGCGCGGTTGTGCCCTCTTCCCTCAGGCGGCCCGCAACCGCATGCCGCGCACCCGCGTGAAGAGCAGCACGGCGATGCCCAGGTTCAGCAGGTTCCAGGCGATGCCATTGGCGAAGGCCGCGTGATAGCTGCCGGTGAGATCGAAGATCTTGCCGGACATCCAGCCGCCCAGCGCCATGCCGAACATGGTGGCCATGATGACCGCGCCCACGCGCTGGCCCGCTTCGGCAGCGGGGAAGTATTCGCGCACGATGATGGCGTAGGACGGCACGATGCCGCCCTGGAACAGCCCGAACAGGGCCGAGATGAGATAGAGCGAGGCCAGGCTGTCGAAGGGGATGAACAGCAGCAGCGACAGGCCCTGCAGGGCCGAGCCCAGCAGCAGGGTGCGCAGGCCGCCGATGCGGTCGCAGATGGCACCGGAGACCAGGCGGCTGACCACGCCACAGGCCAGCATCAGCGAGAGCATCTGGGCACCGCGTGCCGGGCCGTAGCCGAGGTCGCCGCAGTAGGCCACGATGTGGACCTGGGGCATGGCCATGGCTACGCAACAGGCGACACCGGCCACGCACAGCAGCAGCTGGGCGGAGCCCGGTGCCAGGCCGAAGGGACGCGGGCCGCCGCCGGCGCGGGGCGTCGCTGCACTGCTGTCCTGCACCGGCGGGCGGGCGCGCATGAGCAGGGCCAGCGGGCACATGACCAGGATGCAGATCAGGCCCAGCCCGCGATAGGTTTCCTGCCAGCCGTAGTTGTCGACGAAATGCTGGACGATGGGCGGCCAGATTGCGCCGCCCAGGTAGTTGCCGCTGGCGCAGACCGCCACGGCGATGCCGCGCCGCTTGCGGAACCACAGCGAGGTATCCGCCACCAGCGGAGAAAAGGTGGCGGAGGTCCCGAGCAGGCCAATGAGGACGCAATGCACGGCCATGAAGGTCCAGATGTCCTGGGCCCAGGAAGCGGCGAGGAAACCGCCGCCCAGGCACAGCCCGCCCAGCATCATCGGCCGGGTGATGCCGGAACGGTCGGCCATGCGGCCCATGAGCAGGCCGCCGACGCCCACGCCCAGCATGGTGAGGGTATAGGGCATCGAGGCCAGGCCCCGGTCGACGTAGTAATGCGCCTGCACATAGGGCAGCACCACCGCGATCACGTACATGCCGCTGGCACCCACGACCATCAGGATCATGGTGATGCAAAGGCGCATTACGGCGTAGGGGGAGTCGACCTGATGGGGGTCGGGGGGTGCGGGGCTTGCGGGGGAGGATGGGGGCATGGGGGTCTCCGGGTTCATTTTTTTATGGGGGTCAACTGTGGGCGTCTGTACTCGGGGGGAAATTTCCAATTGCGCTGCGAGGAACACTACGCGGACGAACTGTCATTACGGTGTCTCTGGCACGACGCCCGCCCATGGCCGACTGCTGTTGCCTGATGCCATCAGCGATAGTGCACGAACCCGAGCCAGAGCATTGATAGGACTATTCCCGACAAGCCCAGATAGAGTTTGATCGAGACGATCCTGGCCGCAAGAATCAAAAATCGTAGTTGCTTTTCCTTGAGCATCTCTCTTGACGACTCCCCCAAATTACTTCTCGCGGCAGAGATGTCCCGATTCCACTTTGCGTGACTGAATACCATGCACTTCCAACTGCAAAACTACACATCTTCAAGACTCGCTGGAACAGTAGTTCTCGAAAAGCTACCTCACAATAATCGACAAGCCGGTTAATGGAGCAAAGACTATGAAGAGAAAAATTTTAGGTCTAGCGATGCTCACAAGTGTACGAAATTATTCAGTTGTTGGCCGATCGCCGACATCAAAACACGCTTCTATTGATTTAGAAAAGCACATCTTCCCGGTGCCGCCATCTTGTTGAAATCATAGCCTTCATCAGGAAAGGATTTTTTCCGAATACGCCATCTATTATTTTCAAGTGTTTTCACCGTTACTTTCACTAGGTTATTCGGCATATCCCAAATCTCACTCTTCTCGCACGCCTTTTTCACACCGCGCACATCGGAGACGAACTCGAAGCTATCAAAGATACCGGCAGCGGCCTTGTTGTACGCAAAAAGCCGTCTTCTCTTTTTGTCTACGAGGAACATCCCAAGATACTCTCCCCGTGCAAGCCTAGTCAGGGCTAAATTAATTGAGTAGACCTGCTTTTTGGTGTCGTATGTATAGACGTCATAAGAGGCATAACCGTAGCTGCCGTCGTGACCATTCTGAATTGCAACGTCGTCATGCCCATCGAAATTAAAATCTCCAATGACAATTTCTTCGTTGCCTATCCCAGCGAACAATGCCTCATTTGAATTGGAATCGCTATTGACGCTGATGCTGAAGTCCTCCGACTCAATTTCCGCAATTTTCTCGTGAGTTTCCAGACTAAATAAGGAGACTCTGGCTCGTCCTTGGCATACGGACCCATCACATTGATCAATTAGAATTCTCGCGGAGTATTTTCCAGAGATCTGCGGTACGACGACAACCGCCGCCTGGGCTAATGAAGATATGGAAAACATGGCCAAGAATATTAGGCTCTTCATTTTCTGATCGAACTTTCTGGCTTATTTGAGCCGATCTTGGACATTTTAGCCGGCAGAAATAGTGAGGATGGCAGGAGCTAGAAACCGGCTATGCATTCAGCAAAGTATACGAGGGGCGAGAAGGGAGCCGGGGAGGATTTGTCTGTTCTCTACCCTTCTGAATCAGCTGACAAATAGCCGGAAATAACAACTCTTGGCCTATAGCAGCCCCTTTTAGAGGTCACCAGAATATTCACCTCGCGTACTGGCTCAGCGTACGGGTAAAACGCTCCAGTTCCTGTACCTCACACTCAAATCTCCAGATTGCGCGCCAGCGATTTTCCCCTCTTCCAATGCGCCTGCCAGCTCACAGTAGCGAGCGCGGCTTTTGGCCTCAGAGACTACAACGTCGTCTATCAACTCGGCCAAATCAGGACGCTCTACCTTTAGTTTTTGAACCATCGCTGCCGAGTACTCTTTCGCTTTTTCCATTTGTGGTGCTATACACTCCGCCTGTTCAAACGTATTTCCTGCGGAGCATTGGGTGAAAGCTGATGCGGCACAACTCCACGTCGTGAAGAAGACAGCCCAACCTATGCAAAAAATGTATTTATTCATCGAATTCTCCAGAGCTGGAGTAGTAATTTTTGCATCATTCAAACGATCGCTTCTAGCCGGAAGCAGCCGCTCTCTTTCAAGCTCGTTGGCGATACTCTCTACTGGATATCGATACCGAGTTTCCATCAGGATCTTTGGCGTTGGCGAACTGATACCCATTTGCCTGGTGGGTACTGCCGAAATGCAGACCTCGTTCCGCAGATTCTTCCTTGAATTTTTCAACATCGGAAACGCTGAATACCAGCTTGACTAACGCCTGCCCAAATCTTAGAGATTTGGCCGCCTGGTGAATCAGCAGATTGATACCGGTATCTGGTGCACTCAATTCGATGAGGCCGTCACGTAGCTCACCGGTCGTCTTGAATCCAAAATGATCTTTGTAGAATGCACTGGTGATGGCAGGATTGCGGGCGTATATCAAAATCGTATTGAGCGATGCAGTCATGGTCTCGAATAGAGGAACAAGAAACTCGGACTTTTGGCCGGGGACATTCTGATGCCGACTTTATCAACATAAGCTATTTTTCAGCCAGGCTTCAATTCGTCATGAAAGTCAGTTGCTGCCCAGTGGCCGTCGTCTCGCGTACGGCGGCAACCGATCCTGCCCCGTCATTGACTTGGCGTATCAAGGAAGTAGACGTAGCCTTCCTGCGTTACCTGCGGTGGAATCGAATAGTTCTCTCCAAACTGGACGATTATTGCTTCACTGCTTTGGTGGAACGGTTCCCGAGCAAAGATGACAGAATCTTCCGGCATCTGCGCCGACATGAAGATAGCGTCTATGAGTTTCATAGGAATGAAATCAGAATGTTATATGAGCTTGTGGCCATGTCCGTTCTCGGCGATAGCGGACTCTGTTCCCGCATCACACAATCGACGACTCATTAGCTCGGTTTCGTCTTTAGGAGGGCGCATCTATCAGCGCAAGCAATCGCGAAAACTTCGAGATCGCTATGTTGATGTCATCCTGAGTATCACCATCCCATTCCTCGACGTTAGCCAACTCTGTCCTAAGTGCATCTATCCGCTTTTTTATTTCCTCTACCTCCCTGTCACCACAGTGTTTTGCAATCGCATCCCACTGCGCCGTTGGAATGGTCTGCTGAATCGACAGTCCGATACGCGCTTCATCAATTAGCGCTGCAAGTTTGCTCATGCGATTAACTGAGGAAGAAGAAATTCGGTTTGAATCGAACGGCCAATATTGGCCGATCACGGACATTCTTTGAATTATTACCCCTTAACTGACTGATTCCGCATACGCCTACGCTCAGCAGTAAAAAGGGACAATCGCCAAAATTCGAATAGCGCAAACAGACAACCGAAAATCACACCAGAGAAAGCGAATCCTCACGATGAAGTCTGGCACAAGTAAGGGCTGCCGCACTTTCTTCGCTGGTATGTTCGCCGTCTGCTCCTGGTCGATTAAAGCGCTTCACGCAAACGTCATTCCAACGGTTCTTCATAGGGAACCTGAATCAGCTTTCCAGAAGAAATACGTGCGAACGCTGTACGTGGGGGCGAATCAAGAAACGCCACAATATCCGGAGAATAGTTGGCGATGGTGTTCACGTCATAAATTTCGTGATTGGCGCTGTCATCCATATATTCCTGGGTCTCGTCGCCCGCCATGAAACACCACCCGCTATCGCCCGGGCGCGAGGTCTCCTCACGGACCATATATCCCACTGGCTTGCCTTCGACAGTGATCCTGTCTGTAGCAATGCATCCTCCTCTGCCAGTTGCGAGAGGCTTGATTTGATCACCCGTCAGTGCGAATTTCTTTTTTTGTCTATTCATGATTAGCGTCATGGGGTTCAGGGATGTCTGTCTCTGGCCAAGCGCAGACTTTCAGTCCTGTTTCTCTCTGGTCCAAGGTACGCCTTTTCCAGAACGCCAAGCGCACCAGCCTGACGGCAACGACGCCAGCTCCTGAACGGACGCATCGATTGCGACGATACTTTCAAGGCTCACCAGCATAGCATTATCAGCAGACAGACCGCCGTCGACATTCGGGAGGAATTGCCAAGTACCGTCATCTGCATCGTGCGAGATGTAAGCAACAGGACATGAGCCTTCGACGATACATCGAAGTGTAATGACGGCCACGTTTGGAGGGTCCGCAAACAACCACGTCATGACAGCAACTCCTTGTTTTCAATTTGCACCAGCGTCTGGCCGAATGCATTTTATAACGTTGCTATCACGCAGTTACCTGCCTCGGCCAATTGCAGACATGATGGCCCGACGAATCCGTCCCGACATCCTCTGGATCAAAACCCGCTGATGACTGACAGCGAGCTAGGGCCTGTTCACATTTAATCTGCGAGTGCGATTAAATGTGAACAGGCCCTAATCAGCATGCAGAGAAGTCAGAACCCCTTGCCAACAACCAACCACCCTCGGGTAGAGGACGATGCTCCCAGCAGCGGCGAGCTGGACGACCCGACCTTGGTCGCCAGGAAAGCGCTCGCTTCCCACAGCGAATCGCTGCTCCAGCGCAGGCCCACGCCAACGCCAGACAAGCTGACGCTGTTGTCACCGGTGGTCCAGGGGCGGCGATTGATGTTCACGCGCGCGCTGTCGATGAAGGCCAGGGCCTGCAGGTTGCCAGCAGCCACGCGCCCCATGTCACGCCGCAGTTCGACGCTGGCGAGATAAGCGGTATCGCCGGAGATGGCACCCACATCATAAGCGCGCACGCTGTAGGGACCGCCGATGCTCATCTTTTCGGCCGAGTCCAGGTTGGTATCGGCCCATTGCGCGGCCACGTTGATGAAGAGGGAATGGTTCCTGTCCAGCATCTGCAGCCGGGTGAAGTTGGTGTTCCATTTGGAGTAGCCCCCGCGTGTCTGCGCGCTGGCGGCATCCGATGACGCTGCTGCAGCGTCGTCGAAGCCCACACGTCCGGCAGTCCAGCCCACGCCCCACGCGCTCACGGCGCTGCCCAGGAAACCGTCACGCAGATTGCCCGACAGGCTCAACAGCCAGTTGTCGAGATGGCGATCGGTACGCAGCCCGCTAGCCCCTATGCGGTCTTCCAGCGTCTTGGCATCGTATTGAATCTGGGCATACACGTTGTAGTCCTTGCCCCGCACCACGGGATGCTTGAGCCACAGGCTGGCCACCATGGCATTGCCGTGCGCATCCAGCGCACTGACGTTGTCGCCCAGCTTGTAATGCACTTGCGAGTACGCAGCCCCGACGTGCGTTCCCGCGCCGTTGAGCAACGTGTCGTAACTGACCCGCCCATAGGCCATGCGTTCGCCCGTGCTGATCAGGCTGGCCGAGAGGACATCGCCGTGACGAAGCGGGTTGAACAGACTGGCAGTACCGCTGACACGGACCCGCCCGATATATCGGTTGCCGTAGTTGTCGAGCGAGAGGCTGCCCGCACTGGCCTCCTTGTGCGTGGTATCGATATCGAGATCGGAAGTGCCGACTGCTTCGCCCGGCTTGAGTACCGCATTCACACCCACACCGGGCACATCGGACAGCAGCAGCAGGGCACGGTCCAGCTCCGTCTCGGAAACCGGCTGCCCCTTCTGCAGGGGTGACAGGATCGATTCCAGCAACCCGGTATTGACCCGGCTGCCGTTGGAAAAATGGACGCTTCCATAGCGGGCTTCGACCACCTGGATCACGACCACGCCCTCCGCGATGGTTTGCGCGGGGATAACCGCCCGTGCCAAGGGAAACCCGCGCTGCTGGTAATAGCTGCTGATGCGTGCGGCCAAGGCACCGAGGTCGGGCAGCGTCAGCGTCTTTCCTTGCTGATCTGCGACCAGGGCATGCAGCGTCGCGGTATCGAAGGCCGTGTTGCCGACGATACGAATTTCCCTGACCAGGAACGGCGCGGAGGAAGGCAGCGCGGCACTGTCCTTCGATTCGATCCGCAGGTCCGGTTGATTGGGCAACGGTGCCGTGCTCGGGGACGGCTGCAATTCCTGCAGCAGCGACCCGGCGTCGGCAGGTACACCCGGACCGGCGGCCCAAGCAGCATGAGAGACCAGCAGGAGCGCCGCCGAGACGGGCATGACGATCAGGGAGGAGCGCGATACGTATTTCATCAACATGCTTATTCTGCTGTTCTGGAAACGTCGTCCGGCAGTTGCGTACCGCCATTGCGGATTTGCAGCACCGGGCCGATTGCGCCGAGGTTCGTCCGGCCAAGATCGACGTTGGCGGTCCGGCTTGCCTCGTCGTTTCTCGCATCATCACGCGCCTCGGCGCTCACGGCCAGCGTCGGCGAAAGCGCCAGCGACTGCGGCCGGGAAGCCGACTGGGGAGAGAGGACCGAGGATTGCACCTGCGTGACCGTATCGCGCACCTGCTGCGGCGGATTCACGGATGGCGACGATGCTGCCGGCGATGCCGCTGTCGCTGTCGCTGCCGCAGTGATGTTGGCCAGCGTTGAGGTCTGACCGGTGATGGTGTAGTTGCCGGCGTCGGCACCGCCATACCTGCTGAACAGGTTGACCAGCTTGCCGTTGCCGACAGCGGGATCAGTGAAGGCCCCGGTAGCCGTCACCGTCACCACGTCGCCACTCACTTTTCCGCTCAGCAGCGCGTTGGCCGCATTGACGCTGGCACCGGTGCTTCCGTCAAAGATCTTGTTGTCGGCCGTGATGCCGCTGACTACCAGCGGGGCCGGTGTGATGTTTGCCGTCTGGCCCGCAGGCTGCACCACATCGTAGTTGCCACCATCGGCCCCGCCCAGCGCATAAGTCACCGTCACCGCCTTGTTGCTGCCGACATTCTTGTCGTTGAAGCGCCCTGACGCGATCAGGGAGACGACATCTGCGCCCAGGGCAGTCACGCTGGCCGTACCGGATACCGTGGCAACCGTGGTGCCGTCATACACCTTGCTGTTGACGGTCACGCCACCGGTGGGCGTCAGGGTGGCCTTGTTGATCGTGGCCGTCACGCCGGCCGGCTGCACGATGTTGTAATTGCCCGCGTCGCTGCCAGTGAGCGTGAAACCGGTCACGTTCACGGTCTTGCCGGTGCCGGCGTTCTTGTCCGCGAACGTGCCCACGGCGGTGCCAGCGAGCGAGACCACGTCGCTGCCAAGCGCCGCGACACTGGCCGTACCGATCAGGGTCGCCGTGGTCGTGGCGTCATAAGTCTTGTCGCTGGCACCCACGCCACTCACGCTGAGATTGGCCTTGTTGATCGTGGCGGTCAGGCCGGTGGGCTGGATGAAGTTGTAGTTGCCGGCATCGCTGCCCGTGAGCGTGTATCCCGATACGCTGACGGCCTTGTTGATGCCGGCATTCTTGTCCGCGAAGGTCCCTGTGCCGGTACCGGTGACCGAGACCACGTCGCTGCCCAGGGCAGCCACGCTGGCCGTGCCGCTCAAGGTCGCGTTGGTGGAGGCGTCATAGGTCTTGCTGCTGGCGCTGATGCCGTTCACGTTGAGATCGGCCTTGTTGATCGTGGCGGTCAGGCCGGAGGGCTGGATGAGGTTGTAGTTGCCGGCGTCGGCACCGCTGAGGGTGTAGCCGGTGACCGTGACGGCCTTGTTGCTGCCTGCGTTCTTGTCGCTGAACGCGCCCACCCCGCCAGACACCGAGACCACGTCGCTGCCCAGCGCCGCCACACTGGCTGTACCGGCCAGCGTGGCGGTGGTGGTGGCATCGTAGGTCTTGTTGCTGGCGCTGATGCCGCCCACGGCCAGGTAGGCCTTGCTGATCGTGGCCACCAGGCCGGTCGGCTGGACGATGTTGTAGTTGGATGCGTCGGTGCCGGTGAGGGAGTAGCCGCTCACCGCAACGGCCTTGCCGTTGCCGGCATTCTTGTTGGCGAACGTTCCCACGCCGGTGCCTGTCACCGCGACCACATCGCTGCCCAGTGCCGTGACACTGGCCGTGCCGGCGAGGCTGGCGGTCGTGGTGGCATCGTAAGTCTTGTTGTTGGCGGTGATGCCGGAGACGTTCAGGTTGGCCTTGTTGATGGTGGCAGTCAGGCCGGTCGGCTGGATGAGGTTGTAGTTGCCGGCATCGGCACCCGCGAGCGAGTAGCCGCTCACCGTGACGGCCTTGTTGCTGCCCGCGTTCTTGTTGCTGAACGTCCCCACGCCAGTACCGGTGACCGAGACCGCGTCGCTGCCCAGCGCCGTGACGCTGGCCGTCCCGCTCAGCGTGGCCGAGGTTGTGGTGTCGTAGGTCTTGTCGCTCGCGCTGATGCCGCCCACGGTCAGGTTGGCCTTGTTGATCGTGGCCGTCAGCCCGGTCGGCTGGATCAGGTTGTAGTTGTTGGCATCCGTGCCGGTGAGGACATACGTCGCCCCCACGCCCTTGTTGCTACCGGCGTTCTTGTCGCTGAAATTGGCGCTGCTCAAGGACAGCGAAATCGCATCGCTGCCGAAAGCGGCCACGGTCCCGCCAGACACCGTCGCCGTCGTGGTGCCGTCATAGGTCTTGCTGTTGGCAGTTGCGCCCGTGACCGTGACGTTGGCCTTGTTGATGTTGGCCGTCAGGCCGGTCGGCTGGATCAGGTTGTAGTTGCTGGAATCCGAGCCCGTCAGGACATACGTGGCCGTCACCGCCTTGTTGGTGCCGGCGTTCTTGTCGCTGAAGTTGGCGCTGCTCAACGAGACCGACACCGAATCACTGCCGAACGCCGCTACCGAGGCCGTGCCCGAGATCGTCGCGGTGGTCGTGCCGTTGTAGGTCTTGTCGTTGGCCGTCAGGCCGCCATTGAGGGTCAGGTTGGCTTTGTTGATCGTCGCCGTCTTGGCGTCGAGTCCATTGAGGAAGTACTTGCCCGAGTCCGGACCGCTCAGGGTGACACCACTGATGGTCACCGCCTTGTTTGTCCCGGCGAACCGGTCATTGAACGTGGCGATGGCGCCGGACGTATTGATCGTCACCCATGGCGGGGTCACCATGGGGTTGATGGCACCGCTCAGGGTGGCCGTGGTGGTCCCATCATAGGTCTTGCTCACAATGCCCGCAGTGAGGTTGATCGCCATGTAGGCGTTGAATTGGCCCGATCCAATCATGGTGACAAAGAGACTGAAGTCAGTAGGATGGAAATAATCATCCGGGTTGTAGTAGATCTTGGTATAACCGTTATTGCCCTGCACGCCCAGCGCATTGGCATCGAACTTGACGCTGCCCGTGCCGGTTCCGGTGTTATCGGCACGCAGGACAATGTTGCCATTGCCGACGGTAGCATCGATTAAGGTGGCGTAACCCAAATTGATATTGCGATAGGCGCTGAGGGTCAGCGTGGTACCGCTTGTCCAATTCATACCGCCGATCAATACACCGTCGACCAGGTTGATATCGCCATTGCCCGAGATTCCTGCGCCGCAGCCTGATACGTTGGTGCAGCTGACGGTGGGGCCGGTCTTGATCGTCACATCACTGTATTGCAATGCCGCCGTGATCTGCGCCCCGGAAATATCCCCGTGCGAATTGGGGTCCTGATCGTAGTAGATCCTCATGTCCTGGGGATCCAGCAACCAGCTGCCGGCCTTCCCCTTCGGCGCGAGCGTATTGACGAAGGCCGGCTTGCCGACCGTCAGATGCTCCCCGGACGTCTCGACCTGCCCGCCGTTTCCGCCATCCTTGCCGCCGCGCGCGGTGATGCTGCCGTTGAAGATGGTGCTGCCATCCGACCAGATCGCCACGTTGCCGCCGTTGCCATTCGAGATGGCATCGGCATTGATGGTGGCCCCGGCGGCTAAGGTCGTGGCCTGCGCATTCTGCTCCGGCCCGGCCCCCAGGAAATTGCCACCCACCAGTGCGGTGCCTCCTCCTGTGTCGCCGGAGATGTCGATACTGCTACCTGCCGCCAGCGTGACGTCGTGGCCAAGTACCTTGACGGTTCCGCCGGTCTGGCCTGCGTTCTTTCCGGAAGCATCGAGCCTGCCGCTGTTGCTGACCGATCCGCGGTTGCCGCCGTCCAGGATGATGGTGCCGTTGACGTTCTGCACACTGCGCGCTTCGATGATGCCGGTATTGTTGACCACGCTGGCCAGCACCGCATCCTTGGCACCGGCCGACAACACTACGCTGCCGCCGTCGACGCGAATCAGGCCGCCATTTTCCGCGAGACTGTCCAGGGTGTTCTGGTTGACCTGCAGCTTCACCAGGCTGGTATCGGCGAAGGTAAGCGTGACGTCGTTGCCTGCTCCCAGCATCACCGCGCCGGAAGGTGCAGTGATGTTTCCCTGGTTGCTGACCGTATTGCCAATGAAGGCAACGTAGCCGCCGGAGGCGACATTGATGTCACCCTGGTTGAGGATGCTTCCTGTGCCGTTGCCGCTGAATCGGCGACTGGTAGCGGTGAGGCTGGCATCACTCATGTCCAGCGTCGAGGCCACCAGTCCACCGACATTGATCTGCGAACCTGCGCCAAAGAGGAGGCCGTTGGGATTGATGAGATAGACCTGGCCATTGGCATTGAGCTGGCCGAAGAATTGCGTCGGATTGGTGTCCTGGATGCGATTGACCACCACCGAGCTGGCCGAGGGCTGGACGAAATTGACCGTCTCGCCACGGGTGGTGTTGAACGATTGCCAGCTCACGGACATGCGCTGGCTGGACTGCGTGACCGTGGTCGTGGTGCCGGACTGCGCGATGCTGCCCGCGCCTGCGGTCACCTGTCCGCCCACGGGTCCGGCCTGCGCCAGCAGCGGCGACATCAACAGTGCCGCGGCCACTCGCTGTCGGTTCCGGCACTTTCCCTGGCTGCGCGAGATTTCGGATACGGCCACCCAGGCCTGATGTACGGCACTCCAGACAAGCCGATAGATGCGGTTGAACGAGGCGTGGCCTCCCATGACTTCCCCCCTGTAGAAAGATCGTCCCCCCGCTTGCAGAATCCCTCACGACAGCGGGTACGAATGCATGCTTTTATTAATTGGTATCTGTTAGTAGCTTTTAGTAGCTCTTAGTAGCTTTTAGCAACTAACTTTTTCATTAGTGTTTGGTCTAGCGGCTTTCTGAAAAATGGCTGGAAGCGGCGAACAATTTTTTAAGTTTTATGTTTAATGAATTAATCGCAATCGCTATCGGTTGTGCAACCGCCAGCCATGTTGGAGTCGACTGAATTCTGTATTCTTCAGCTACGCCAGATACTGGGCCTACCTCTTTCGGGCGGTGAAAAGACTTCGGCGCTTTGGCACGCCGCGTAACAGCAGAGGCTCAAATTTCAAGAGCCTGTCCGTACTTTAACTTAAAGACACTTTGATCTCTGGCGGCGAAGCCAGCCAGAAGCTGATGAATCAGGACCATATTTTTTACTTTATGATTCTTATGGTCAATAGTCTGTTTGGACTGCTGCTTGCGGAGTGGCCACTGCTCTCTGACCGCCCCATTTTTCCTTACGCTGACTCATGGATATCGGCCTGCCAGACACCCGCACATAAAAAAGCCGTCCGGGCCACCAGGGCGCGAACGGCGATCAGCAAGCAAGGCAGGCAGCCTCAGCCCACGTGATAAAGATGCACCGGCCGAAACCCCAGGCGCTCCTTGTGCCGCGCAATCTTCTGCAGCATCCGCAAACCCTCCTCATGCCCGGCCACCACCACCCGGCGCACGGCGCTGCGGCCTTCGATACCGTCCCAGGCTTGCGTGAGTACCCAGTCACCCAGCAGATCCTGCACCAGGTCCACCGTGAAGATGGCGCGCGTCTTGCCGTCGGTGAAGTGCAGGCGCGTGGCCACGGTCACGGGCAGTGCATGGGTGACGTGGTCAGCGGAATCGATCATGGCAAAAGCAGGGCTACGGAACGGCGGGCGTGGATGATAGCAGGACGGCGACGGAATACAAGAACCAGCGGCAAAAGTCCGGAAATGAAACTAACCGCCCGGCATCAGGCCGGACGGCGATTCCGTCAACTATTTACAGGTTCGGCGCCAGCCAGCGCTCCACCTCTTCCTTGGGCACATGGCGGCGTTCCGCCATATCCACGACCTGGTCTTCACCGATCTTGCCGACCACGAAGTACTTCGACTGCGGATGCGCGAAGTAGAAGCCCGACACCGAGGCGCCGGGGAACATGGCGTAAGACTCGGTCAACTGCATGCCGATCTCGTCACACTGCATGACGCGGAAAGCCTCAGCCTTGACGGTGTGCTCCGGGCAAGCCGGATAGCCGGGGGCGGGACGGATGCCGAGATACTTTTCCTTGATGAGATCGGTGCTGCTCAGGTTCTCATCAGCGGCATAGCCCCACAGGTCCTTGCGCACGCGCTCATGCAGGTATTCGGCGAAGGCTTCGGCCAGGCGGTCCGCCAGGGCCTTGAGCATGATCGAGGAGTAATCGTCGTGGGCATCCTCGAAGCGCTTTTCGTATTTCTCGATACCCAGGCCGGCGGTCACGGCAAACATGCCGATGTAATCCTGCACGCCCGATGCCTTGGGCGCGATGAAGTCAGACAGGCACTGGTTGGGACGCGCCACGCCATCCACCACCGGCTTCTCGGTCTGCTGGCGCAGGCCGTAATAGGTGAAGGCCACCTGGCTGCGGCTGTCGTCGGTGTAGATCTCGATGTCGTCGTCGTTGACAGTGTTGGCTGGCAGCAGCGAGATGACGCCATTGGCGGTGAGCCAGCGGCCATCGATGATCTTCTTCAGCATGGCCTGGGCTTCCTGGAAGACCTTGGTCGCCGCTTCGCCCACGACTTCATCGGTGAGGATCGCAGGATAAGGACCGGCCAGGTCCCAGGTCTGGAAGAACGGACCCCAGTCGATGTAGTTGGCCAGCAAACCCAGGTCCACATTCTTGAACAGGCGGCGGCCGATGAACTTGGGCTTGACCGGTGCGAATTCCAGCTTGGTCCTGTTGGCGCGGGCCGCTGCCAGCGACAGCATGGGCGCGGCCTTCTTGCTGGCGTGCTGTTCGCGGATGCGTTCGTAGTCGGCGTTGAGGTCGGCCACGTACTGCGTCTTCTGCTCGTCGGCCAGCAGCGACTGCGCCACCGACACGGCGCGCGAGGCGTCGGGCACGTAGACCACCGGGCCTTCGTAATTGGGAGCGATCTTGACGGCCGTGTGGGCGCGCGAGGTCGTGGCGCCGCCGATCATCAGCGGCATCTTGAGACCCGCGAAATACGGGTCGCGCTGCATTTCCTTGGCGACGTAGGCCATCTCTTCCAGCGACGGGGTAATGAGGCCGGAGAGGCCGATGATGTCGGCCTTCTCTTCCTTGGCCTTGGCCAGGATCTCGGCGCAGGGCACCATCACGCCCATGTTGACGACCTCGAAGTTGTTGCACTGGAGGACGACGGTGACGATGTTCTTGCCGATGTCGTGCACGTCGCCCTTGACGGTGGCAATGACGATCTTGCCCTTGGGCTTGGCGACTTCACCGGTGGCGATTTCGAGCTGGCGCTTCTCTTCTTCGATGAAGGGGATCAGGTGCGCCACGGCCTGCTTCATCACGCGTGCCGACTTGACCACCTGCGGCAGGAACATCTTGCCCTGGCCGAACAGGTCACCGACCACGTTCATGCCATCCATCAGCGGACCTTCGATCACGTGGATGGGACGGCCGCCATCGGCGGCGACCTGCTG
>Ga0209414_1000716_pt1 | contig 16245 bp, 7 predicted proteins | sample LakVidmifraction_4_FD_181154 | JGI IMG/M metagenome (GOLD analysis project Ga0209414, IMG submission 181154) | Hypersaline microbial communities from Lake Vida, Antarctica - Brine Hole Two &gt;0.2 micron (SPAdes) (version 2) | ecosystem: Environmental > Aquatic > Non-marine Saline and Alkaline >... | reverse complement strand
GCGAGGATATTTAAATAAATACCTGCGGAGCTATTCCAACATTAACCATTAACAACTAACCATTAACCATTATTTTTATGTTCTCTGTGCCTCTGTGCCTGCCTGTGCGTAGCACGCAGACAGGCGAAAATTCTTTTGGTTGCCTGCCTGTTCGTGTACTCACGCAGACAGGCGGCTATGCCGCCCTATGTTTTTTGTTTCCGAACTGCGACTGTAGAGTCATTAGCTCCATAAATTTACTGATTGCACTACCTGTCCAACTTGTTGTTGTCTTGTCCATTTCATTCTCATGTTTTTAGAAGTGCTTATTTGATGATAATAACCGTCCCAGCCGGTGGCACAAAGGTCTCGTATGCGCCCATGTCCACAGCCTTGTTCTGAATGCGCGGCGCGCCGGCCAGATCAAGTGCGCCCGTCATCCAGCTCAGATCATCCAGCCCCTTGTCAATACAGGGAGAAGTCTTCAACAAGCGATAGTCCCCGGCGCCCGCGTTCTCGAACGCAGGGGCGTTCGTCGTGTTGCCGAGACCCCAGACTGCGCCCGATACATTGGTCACGCTATTGGCACACGTATAGCTGACGGCATTGGTGTGTGCACGGATATCATCCTGCACCCCGCCGCGCAGGTTGCCCCAGACGATGCAGTTGCGCACGCGACCGCGGTTATCCTGCGGATCGACATCGGGTGCGCTCGGCTCTACACTCGTCATCACGCGCACACCGGCGCCCCACTCGTCGTTGCCGGCGCTGGGGGCAGGAATGGTATTTCCCACGACCGTGCAGTTCTCGAGCACGGCGCTAGCGCTTGTCATCTGCACACCGCCTCCCCCGCGTAGCGCTGTATCATTGTCCGCAATGAGGGAGTTGCGCACCGTGCCACCCGTCATATAAATGCCGGCGCCGCCAGCGCGCGGAGAGCCATGCAGTATACCAGCCTGGTTCTCACTGATGACGCAGCGGTCGACCAGCCCGCCACTGATGTAAATGCCGCCGCCGACCATAGCTGTAGACCTACACTGGCGTACGGTGGTATCGACAACCAGGCCGCCGCTCATGTTGATGCCGCCACCCAGCGTTTTGTTGTCCTGATAGCCGCCCCGGCAGTTCGTGATGATACAGTTGCTCACCGTGCCGGCCGTCATGTAGACACCCATGCCGTCCATACCGGCGACCGAATAGGCGTCACGCAACGTCACCCCGGACACCATCGCATCGGCATGCGTCATGTACACTGCGCGTGTCTCAGAGCCACCCTGCACAATGACTGAGTTGGAGGGTCCGTTCACGCTTGCTATGACGAGGGAGCGATTCAGCGTCAACTCCGCCCCGATGGTGAACGTGCCGTCCCCGATCATAATTGAGCCCGACGTGGCACCGAGCTGCATGGCCTGCACGACCACATTGTTGGCGCTGACCAGCGAATCGGTGGCGCACGCCCAGGTGTTGTAGGGAAAAGTGGAGGTGCCGTTCGTGGAGACGAATGCCACGTCCGCCACGACCTCGATCAGACCCGGCATCAGCCGGGTTGCCGTCTCGCCGAGCGAATTGCTGACGGTCAGCTCGATGTCGTAGCGCCCGGGACCGAAGGTGCGCGTGACGGTGCCCAGGTTGCCCCCTTCGAGCGTCCCGTTGCCGAAGTCCCACCAGTAGTAGTCGATATTCGTGCTGATCGAATCGCCAAAGATGATGGCTCGAAACTCGACGTCGTCGAGGGAGCTGTACCCGGTGGTGTCGTTCGTTGTAAAGAGGTTACAACCAAACACATCACCCGGCGCTGCAAGCTCGTAGCACCCCATGTCCAGCTCGGCACCACCGTACCCCCTGCCGTCCTGAGGGCGCAGGTTGCCCGCGAGGTCGCGTACCACGGCGACCAGGTTTGTGCCCGTGTCGACGCATGGGGACGACACGTTGAGCGAGTAGTCCGCTTCGGCGGGGTCGGCAAACAGCGGATCCGCTGTAATGTTGCCATCTCCACTGGTCAGTTCGGGTGCACACGAATAGATAGCGCTGGAAAGCGCTCCGGCTATGTCGTTCGGTCCGCCGGACACCGTGTTGCTCCACACCACGCAGTTGAGAGCTGCGCCGCTGCCGAGCTGCACCCCACCGCCAGTGCTACCGGCGACCGTGTTGCCGACGACCGTGCAGTTCTCCATCCGTGCGCCCGCACCATCCAAGTAGACACCACCGCCGGCCCAGTAGACCGAGTCGTTGTCCTTGATGAGCGAGTTGCGCAACGTGCCACCGGTCATATAGGCCCCGCTGCCCGCCTTCTTCCGCCCAGGGCTGCCGTACTGCTGACCGGCCTGGTTGTTCGAGAGCGTGCAGCGATCCACGAGTCCTCCGGTCATGTAGACCCCGCCTCCTATCATGTCTGAGTACCGATTGTCATGGATCGTGCTGTCCACCACTGTGCCGCCGGTCATGTAGATGCCGCCGCCCTGGACCTTGGCCCACTGTGATTGGCGGCCGCCTTCGCAGTTCGTGACGTAGCAGTTCGTGACCATGCCCGCCGACATGTTTATGCCAGCACCGCTGTACACTTCACCCCAATCCTGGTCGTATTTCTGATAGCCGTCGGTAATGGTCAGTCCCGAGAGCACGGCATCGGCATGCGTCAGGCTGAAGAGACGGAAGTTGCCGGCCGCGGGGTTGCGCTTGATGATCGTGTTGACCCAGCCGTTTAGGCCGTGGATGGTGATGCCGTTGGAGACGATGAGCTCGGTGTCCTGCAGGTATGTGCCGTTGGTGACCAGTACCGTGTCATAGGCCGGGTAGTTGCTGTTGGCATAATCCACAGCATCCTGTACGTTGGTGGCCGCAGTTGCCCACGTGGCAAAGGGCGACACGCCTGTGCCGCCCGACCAGACATAGTTGGTGGCTGCCTCAGCCGACCCCGCTGCCATGACTACCACCATCATCATCACCACCATCTGCCATTTCAATTTCAATGTCTTCATCTTCAACTCCTTTACTTGTCTTTGGTTTTTGTTTCCGAACTGCGACTGTAGAGTCATTAGCTCCATAAATTTACTGATTGTACTGCCTGTCCAACTTGTTGTTTTATCGTCCATTTCATTCTCCTAGTTATTTTTTTTATTCACATAATAACCCAAAACAAACCTATCTATTTTCTATAACTTACCTAAACTGTATACAAGCATATAATATATTTATAATAGTTGTCAATATAAAAGTAGTAAAAAAATCACTTCCCTTGTTTTTTGGTTGAGACCTTATAGTGGTTGACCTGTCTGCGTGAGTACACGCACAGGCAGGTCGACCGTCTTGTCGAGCCGTAGCAACTATGTTAATTTGCAAGCATAAAATCAAAATTTAACTACTTGATTTTATTGGTTTAAACCGACATTCTTGCCCTCAACTAGAAATCTAAGGCATTTTCCTTAGTTTTTACGGTTGAATGTCTTTTTCGGCGGGGCACAAAAAAATGTAAAGGATAAACTGTAAATGGTAAACTTTGGAATAGCTCTGCAAGTATTCATATTATCCTCACAGCAGTGTGAAGCGGTGAAATACCGGTTCAGAGCCAGCAAAAATCTCAACACACCCCTCCCGTGTCCCCTCAACCTCAAAAAGGATTGGCAGCCTGACGTTCACCGACGTGTTCTCCTTTGCTGCCTGCACTGCGAGGACAACTTCACCGCCAACCGGTCCGAAGAGATAGGCCAACGCACCAACGGGTGTCGTTTCGCAGGGTGTGAGTTCCGACTCCAATACCGCACGGTGCTGACGCCATTGCGGCCAAGCGTGGCTACCTATAGCTCCCTGCATCATGTTGGTCAGAGTGCCAACCGAGGAAAATATCTGGGGAGTAAGGTGGCGCACGAAGGCGTAGTACTCCGGCGGTTTGATCTCACTTCTGATATCGGTACTGGTAATTTTCACGTAACCGCAGCCATGCGTTTCATCGAGTAGCGGGCTGCGCGAATCGAGTACCAGTTCGCCGCCAATATAGCAGTCGCTTTTGAGCTGCCGGGCGCGTGTGGCAATCCAGTCAACCAAGGCGACCATGTCAGCCCCATACGTATCCGGGTGGGCATGCCTGTGCCCCGGGGCATCGCAGTAAGCCGGCGAAGTTCCGCCACCGATCTGATCGAGGAAGATACCGTCCGCATCGAGGTCTATTAGTATGGTCTGAAGCACCTTCTCCCAGTACTCACGAAGTCCGGGTGCACCAGGACAAAACAGGTACATGGGGTAATTCGCATTGCGAATATGTGCACCGGCACCATCACGAACAAACAACTCAGGCTGACGTGCAAAGACATCTGTCTCATCGCCTGCACTGATAGCATTAGTGTACAGATAGGTCCGGGCTCCACGGCTATGGATGTAGTCGATAACTGGTTTGGTCAGGTCATGGGCACGATCGTAATCCCCACAGACCGAATCGAACATGAACAGTCCGCGAATGTCGGCCATACTCTGCCACCAGCCAAACTGATAGAAAAGAGGGGTATACCCATTGGCTGCACCATCTGCGAATGCCTCGTCGATTTCTTGTTTGATCTCTTCAAGCGTGCGTGGGCATCCCTCGTTATCGAAAATCCACACCCCAGCAATCGCTTCAGGGGGCTGGAACGGTACCAGACAGTGTGCTTTTCGCGCTTCCGTAAAATTACCCTCCGTCAGCCAGTCCGGCCGCTCCCTGCGGCGGGGGAAAGCCGCTTGAGCGAACTCCCGATAGGGTGTAAAAGCATCGCCCCAGTCTGCACCAATGCGGATGAATTGTTCTGGTAATTCAACACTCTGCCCGGGATCCACCCAGACTCGAGGGCAGATAAAGCGGATTTGTCCGTCCTGTCCAGCTGGAATGTGGCGAATTTCCACATGCCGCTGCTCGGGGTTCAATAACCCGATTGCTAGCGTCGCAGCCGAGCCAGCGGCGGCGGTCAAGCAGAAGGTGGCTGGCCCAGGGTAGTCGGTGACGATGGGGATGGTGCGAGCCTCTAGGATGCCGCCGAACGTTGGATCAAAGACCCGGACGGGATCAGTCGTTTCGAAATGATAAAAGAGATATGGCCAGCCAACCCGAACCTCAGCACCAACGGTGCCGCTATTGTGCAGCACCATCCGCAAACACCAATTTGCGGTGTCACCCTCCGTCAGTCGAGCCTCGAGCTGCACCTCTCCCGCTTGTGCATTCCAGACTATGCCTGCATCGGACGACATAACATCCGCCACGGCATGTTCAGTGCCCACCGTTATTGATGGAGCTTGAAAGCGTAACCCCAGTCCTTCAATCGGACTGGCTATTTTCACTGTTTCATTCATTGCTGTCTCCTTATTCGTTTATATGCTCTGTCAAAAATTTGCTACTTTTTTAAACCTATTGCTTGATATGTAAAAATCAAAATGCCTATCAGTTTGTCTTTTTTCACGCTGTCTAAGTTAATTTTACACTCAGGGTAATAATCTGGTGGTGATTTACAAGTACAGTTACAGCATTCTCTTCTACTTCCGGTTTTTTTGACTCTGCAAGGGGGGCTTCGTTGAGCCCCATCATTATAGCAGATGCTACCGGACGGCTGAATGTAATTTTGCCAGATGCTTTATTTCCCGCTGGGTTCCACAAGCGCAGAATCATGATTCCACTCCCAAAGTTAAATGGTTTTAGAGTAGAGAGAACCAGATCGCCTTCCAATGTCAGGAATGAATGAGTCGGATTGCCAGTATTTTTCAAAGAAGGATATCCCGATGGGCGTTCTCCCGTCTGACGAGTCAATAGTCCTGATTGCAGACTCATAGCTCGGTTAAGAGCTTCTACTGCAGGAAGCTTTCCTCTATAGGGCATAAGAGCATAGCGATATATAATTGTTCCGAGTTCCAATCCGTCTTGTTCTCCCTCGGTACCGACTGTTCGCCGGAAGCTGCGCAGGAGAGTAACCTGCATAGTCCGGCGCTTATCATTGCGAATTCCACCTTCATGTAACCCGCCTGCCGAAAGAAACGCCAGTCCACGATTCCCGTGACCGACGGCTTGAAGTGATTCAAAGGGTGTTTCTGCAATTTCCGCTTCCTGCCAGTCATGGCTACTGGCATCAAGGGCGATGGTTCTGTCCACAATATCAAAGGCGGTGTGAGCCTGATAGGTCATAGCCTCTGTAATATCGGTTGGCAGTAAAAGTTGAAGCCGATGATCTTCTGCACAGTTATCCAGTGTTGTCGTTATCTCCACGATTTGTGCTCCGCGGCGGAGACTGATTTCACTGGTCAGCAGTAATTCTACATTCCGGTCAGAGGGTCGCTCTTTGTGCCAGTCGTACCGCTCAGCCACGGGTAGATGTACAGCAATGCGAAAGGTCACCATTTCCGGTCCATCGTGCAACACCGAAACATTTGCTTGACATGCAGATGATAACACATCAATGCCATTGGTTGACTTACTATGGAACCATCCATCGCCAATCTCACTGCAATCTTCGAACAACAATAGATCCTTATAAACTTCTCCTGTTGCCTTATCCTTCAATATAAGCGTTCCATTGTCAGCGATTTGTATTGCCAAATATTCATTTTCGGCAGACACAGGGCCAGTACGCAGTGAACCGAAGGAGCGCACCGGGCGTATTGATGGCTTGACGCGCAACGAAGTGTAACCGCAGGCCGGCAAGTTAATAGAGGCAGCGATGCGATAGCGGTTAAAAATACCTTCACTTACATGGCAGTACTGAGCCAGTTTAGAACGTTCATTTATTTCGGGCGTAATTGAAAGACGCTGGTAAGGTACGGGATTTTTCTCGGCATCTTCGAGAGTGAATGCAAAGATATCCTGGCTGCGGAAGCCTTCGTGAAACTTTGCCGGATAATCAGTTGGAAAATCTATATCTATTTCTACCGTTTCCTCAAGATTACAGGGAAGCGGGTTGAATATGATAACGGTAAATTCATCTTTGGACTGTCCCAGTTCTGGGCAGTCCGCCGTTATTGATGCAAACGCCTGATGACGAATCTGTTCGCCGATAACCTGAGCCTGTTCAAAACGTCCTATCATATCACGATGGACCTGATCGATAGAACAACCGCAAATAGAATCATGAGCATGGTTAGTCAACAACAATTTCCAAGCGCGATCAAGGAAAGGCTGCAGAGAATCGACGTTATCATTATTCTGTTGAGCAAGAATCAGGAGAGGATCCGCCCAGCGCTGCAGCAGTAACGCAGTAGCGTCTCCTGCAAGTTTCATACGCACCCGTGAGGATACGCAATTAGGTATAAGGTAGAGATATCCACATTTTTCTCGACTCGGCTCTCGCAGTTCCCCAACTTTTTTGTCAAATGAGGCATTTCCTCTCTGCGTGCGAACATCGGCAAAGAATGCAGGTAGTGTTGAGTGTTTTGGGGTAATATTTTGAGAAGACTCGCTAATCAGGCGCAAATAAAATTCCACTTCCGAGGCGGGGACAGTGTGATCCATTGTGTCCATCACCGCTATTACAGGAAGGTTGGCCCGTTCTATTTCGTAATTTACATAATCCGCCAGTTTATTACGTCCCCATTGTTCAAGAATAGCATTGTATTCAGTATCATCACCTGCTGCCTCGAGTTCCTTTTTGAAACAGTCATAGTCCTCTATCGAGCGTAATGCTTCAAGTGGCCCGCCTTCAAAGATAGCCCGTGGGCTTGCAAAAGCTCCATAGCCTGTTTTATCCTGAAGTTTGTAAGTCAAGCTACGTGAATCATCCGGGGATATCCAGTCGAAGAACATATCCGTAGTTGATTCATTAGTCCCGCGACCCATAACAATGTCATGAATATCGAAACCAGCGAAGATCTGCGGCATTTGCGAAGGATGACCAAACATATCGCAGATAAAGCCAACGGGCATGGGTTCAACTCCCCATTCGCGACTGATTTTTTGTCCAAGCAGCAGGTTACGTACCAGCGACTCTCCATCTGGGCAAAACAGGTCTGGCATAGTATACCATGGACCGATCAGAATGCGTCCATCACGAATAAGCTTGCCTAATCGCTCACGATTTTCGGGACGAATATCTAGATAGTCCTCCAGCATGCAGGTTTGCCCGTCGAATTGAAAATAACGAAAAGCTCCATCCTGTTCCATAATATCCAGCAGTGAATCAACCAGGCGTACCAACAGAAAACGATACTCTTCAAAAGGACGATACCATTCCCGATCCCAATGCGTTCCTGAAATATAATGTGCCATTAAATTTTTCATATTTTTATCTTCTCCTTTTCATTTTCATTGGTTCTGTCAAAAGTTTTATACTTTTCTAAGAGCTACTTTGTTCTAAATCAACAGGATACAGACATTATTGTCTTATCCCTTTTGTTTAACGGGCTGACAGCCCAGTTTATACCAGCCCAGGGCAACGTCCTGGGTCTGTTAACATTATACGCCTTCGCCCTGTAAGGGCAACTTAACCCAATGTTTATTAAGCTGCCCTTACAGGGTGCAATAAAAACTGATGCTTGTTACCCTAGGCGTTGCCTAGGGCTAGTATAATTTGCCCTTACAGGGCGTAATCACTCATAGAATTTTTGACAGTACCTTTTCATTTCATTCATATATTAGTTTAGATGTTGCTTTCCGACCGGACTAAAGAGATCGCATCTCGGGCGGCGGCTTGATCATCACCAACTGAGACAACCACGACTGCGCGAATGTGAGACAAGATTGGACGAATGCGGTGCAGTTCCTCGAGGGAACAATCAAACATGATAGCGTTACCACCTGATGCTTCGTACAATTCCAGAAGTCTGTCCGCAGCTGGCGGGCAGTTCGGGTCGTTCGAAATCTGAATCAGGGAATTTCGGACTTCGTCCCCGATCACTTCCTGCACCTTTGCCCCCATCATATGATGATGCACGGCCAGCCCACCCAGCCGATCCCGTAGACTCTCAGTCCATGGGCGTCCCCACTCCTCTGCGAAAACAGGACCAATCATGTCCATCGTGTCCTCGGAAACGAACAGGCTGCCTGGAGGAGCCATGGCGCCCCAGAACGGCATGCCTGGCTGTGGACCGACCGCCTGTCGAAGATCGAGTTCATGTGCAACGATCACATCTGTGCAACGCCGCAACAGATCCGTCACCAGATCGGGCACATCGTAGAAATCCGTGAACAGAGCATTGCCGCGCAAGGCATTAGCCATATCGAGCGGCGAGAAATGATGATGACCGTTAATCAGGTATGGTTGGAAGGATCGGGCTTTCCAATACCGCACCATCTCAGTGATCCGCCGCACCCAGCGATTGTCAGGATTGTAAACCACTTCGTTCAACCGGTTGTACCCATCGTCGCCTTCCAGTGGATGAGCCGCCCAACTCGTCCACTCCGCAAAAGCCACTGGCGTGTCGATCACATAGGCATGATGAATGGCGATGCCAAAATCTGGACTCATCCAGGGAATCAGGTCGTCGCCAACCGCTTCGCTCTTTTCCAGCAGGATTTCTGCACAACAAGCCATATCTTCCGCCATGGCGAGATGCCCATCCTGATCAAAATCGTATTCAGTGAGATTTCTTTTCTTGACCCAGTACGGATTCTGCCGCACTACTACCATGAGATCGCCAGGTTGGGACGACTGGTAAAAACGCTCATATCTATGCACACGTTGTGCGATCGCTTCGTTCACTGTAACTCTCCTTATTCTTGTTAACCCTACTAATTAATTGTTAAACAAATCGAATATCTGGGGTTTCGCTGGCGTTTAATGTTTCATGAATTTCATCCCACATTTGATCCTGATAACTGCGGCAGGTATAAAGCCCCAGCAGTGAGTAGGTCAAAGTAGTGGTGGCGACGACACGTTGCTGTTCTTTCCCATTGAGTTTTTTGACCAGATCCACATAGACTGCTGTCAACTCCTTGGACTTGCCATCGTGGGTGAAAACTCCACCATGGTTGCTGATATCATTGGCTTCCGGCATATCAAAGGTCGGCCAGTTGATAAAGCCATTGACATGGGGAATGAGAGCCTCGGTCAGTTGTCGGGTATAGTCGGCATGTTCCTGCTCACTACGATGCGGGAGATCACACAAGAACTTGGATGTTCCTCCACCATACCAACCAAATTCCTGAACAACTACCGGTTTGCCATAGTGATCCATGCGGGCATTTCCTATACAACTGTTCAACCAATATTTCAAAGGCTCGCCTCCATCCAGAGGATCTCCGCGTCCATCAGGAACACATTGGCATGCTGGATATGGATGAAAAGAAACAAAGTCGAAAAGTTCATGATTTGCACGATTATGAAAACCATTGGCAAGCCATAAATCCTGATCTGGAGAAAGCCACGTATTGTTGCCGCTGACTATCATCTGTCCCGGTGTTGCTGAACGAATGGCATCACACTGGCATTTGCACCAGTCGTATCCGCGATCATTTAAGTAGTTGCGAAAATCATAGGCACAGATATCAAACGGTTTTTCAATGAAGCCAATTGAACCGGGAACTTCTTCAAAATTTGCAAATTTTGCATTATAAACACTATTCATTGCTTCAACAGTGCCGTAATGAGTCTCTAACCACCATGGCCATTTATCCTTGAGCATGTCTTCGATTTTTTTTACTTCAGTATCACCTGGGGTAGTCATGTGAGCTCCGGTCCAGAAAAGAAGTTCGTTGCGCAGATCCCACGACCAAATCGCGGGATGATTTTTATAATGTCCGCAGAAAGCTTCCCAGAAGGTGCAATCCAAGTCGAGCTGTTTGCCGCTATCTGCGAGCAGAGCAACATCAAACCAGTCATTTCCACCGATATATCCACCAACAGGCATTAGGTAAATCCCGTGCTTTTCGGCTAAACCAATGAAAGTATCCCAGTTTTTCATCCCCTCAGCTTTAAGGCCGGTTTCCGGATCAAAGACCTGATTGACCCCAATTGCCTGCCGGACACAGTTCAGCCCCTGTTCTGCCATAATTCCCAGTCGCCTATCGACATCGTCAGCATTGAATTCCTGGAACAGAGTTCCCTGTGCGGGATGTTGATCATTGAGTATATTCCCTCCTAAAGGAGTAATAAATTCACCATCGGAAGTCTCGAAATTCCAGCGGTCAGCCGCTACTCTTACATTTTTCATATATTTCCTTTAATTATCTTAGCATTAGTTTCTGTCATTTTTTTGTATCCTTTGTCATTGGAATTTAACCAATCACTCTGATACTCTTTTTTCATCTTGCTTGGAGCCACAGTTTATCTCAGTGCTTTATCAAAATCAATTTCCTTGTCTGCAATGCTGGATGAACGAATTCAGCAGTTGATCTCCTGGTTATTCACCATCGGGACGCCCTCGCGACTTCCGCGACCCGCTTGAACTTCTCCACGGTCACCCCTGGAGGACAGGAGTCGGAGTTGGCGAGCACGAACGGCCCGCCCTGCCCATCGGCAATCACCTGTTCCACATACGGCCCAAGTTCGGCCATGGACAGCCTCAGAAACTGCGTGGGTTCGATGCCGCCGATAATCCCCAGGCGGTCCCCGACCAAAGCGCGTGCCGACGCAATGGACAAGTTCCCGGTCGGCGGCGGTGAAATGCTCTCGACGGCACACACCCCATGGTCGCGCATACGTTCGACCAGGGCGGCAAGATGTCCGCAGGCATGTTGGATATAGTGTTTCCCCGCCCCCGTGAGAATTTTGCACCACTGATCAATCTCCGAGCCAATATACTGATCGTACTGTGTCGGCGAATAATTCTGGGTACTGGAATCTTCCCAGGTTATGAAGTACTCATAATCGGATTTCGCCGCAAGTTGTACGGCTTCCAAGTCCCGGGCAACCATGGTTCGCCACAGGGTCTCGACCGTGTCTGGGAAATCGGACAGGGCATAGACCAGCTCTTCGGTACCGGCAAGATGCTCGACGAGCGTCTGATAAGCAGACTTACTGCGCGGAACAAGCATGCCCAGAGAGAGTCCTTCCCGACCATCCCTCGCAAAATGTTCGAGCATGGGTTGGGGATCGTAAGCCATCTGGGTGTTCTCTTCTATCCAGGTTTGAACCTTGTAATCTTCCTCCGTCTTGAGTGGGTGCTCGACCAGAAAACAGGTGTTTCCCGCATCGCTGGGCATCGCAGAATGCCGCAGTGTGCCCACAGGTGTAGTGGTTACCGTGACCGTGCGTCCAGCTTCTTCAAATGTCGTGCTGGTCAGATCCGGCGGCGGGACGGCACGCACCGGGCAGGGCGCGCCGCGCCAGAGCGGGTCGGCACCGATCCGATGATGGAAGGCTAGGTGCCCAGCCGCCTGAATTTCTCTGGGAAAAGACTCCCACACATACGCCAGGAATGGCGAGAAAGGCACGTGGTCGACAGGATTCCCCGTCAGTGCGGCGATCAGACGTTGCTTTGCATTCATTTATTCATATCTCCTCTGTTTGCTTCGATGGCCTTCCCAGTGGCAATACCCAAGTACCACCACGCACAATAATGTCGCCGGAAACATCACGCCGTTCCAGGAACGGGCCAACCTTATTTTTTATATTGATATACTTTATTCGCGCTGACCTGGCGGCCATTCAAAACTTGGTCACGGAAACTGAACAGGACTGTTTTTCCTTCCTTGTTTTCCCATAGTACTCCGGCTCCATCTTTGAGCACGGTGCGTTTCTGCATGAGAAGGCGATTTGCCTTATAGGATGCAAAAAGCTCCTTGATCTGCTGTATTGATTCAGGATTCCATTCGGAGCGAGGAACAGACCAGGTAATTCCGACAATCCTCTTATGCGCGAAGCATTGGAACAGCTCATCAATCGGTTGTCTTCCTCGTAAGATTTCGGCAGTCTGATCCACCAGCTGGCCAGAGTCATCGTTATAACTCAATGATATGCCTGTGTTATAGGAATATCCTAGCAGATCGCCGCCATAGATATTGCCGCCGTGCATGCTGCAGCAGGAATGATTCGAAAATCCGACAACCGCCTCAGGCTGGATATAAAGCCCTTCGTTCGTCAGGTCGGCATACAACTGAGCCATACGGTCGAATTGCGGCCGCATGGTGCCATCCGAATAGTCCACCTGCCACCAGCCAAGATTGCTGAAGGAATCCCATAGGTACCCGGAAAGTCCTGTGCGTTTGCAAACCCCCATAAACTGCCCGCGTATCTTCTCATAGATCGGTGCATTGAGATTGATCGTCTGACAATCCGTAGGATAACCAGTATCCGGATGTAGTCCAGATTCCTTGGCGGCGAGAACTCCGTTCGTGCCGTGGCCAAGCTTCTGAGTATCGGAGATCATCATGCTTGCACCAAAATAATGCGTCGCCATCCAGGAAATAACTTTCACTCCCTTGGCCTGGGCGGAATCACAAAGACGCTTGAGTCCAGACTCGCCGCCGGCGATTTCAGATACCTCGAAATCCAAAGAACAGCACATGTTCCCAGAATAAAGTTTATCCAGTACGGATTCTTTGATTTTCTCATCGCCGACCATCTGCCGCAAAGTGCGCTGGTACGTCTCCATGTTCTGCCAGCAGGCATCGATGAATATATAGTCAGCTCCGAATTCGGCAGCGATATCCAGCACATCATTATAGGTTGTGTCGAACTCAAAATCTGTCCAAACGTTCTTGCTCAAGACAATAGCAGGCGGTTCTTCGTCGCGGATGCCAAACTGCGCGCAGGCCTTGTCGTGTTCCTGATCCTGCAGGCGTGTCCACAGATTCAGCGCATCCGTGTCATCCATCTTTTCCGAAGAATAAAGAATGGTCTTGGGATTAGTCATTACTTTTATAGACTTCTCGAAATAATGAATGTCAACATAACGGACCCAGTCCTCGTCGGGCATGCTTTCGATAACTGAGCGGATACAGGAGACCTTGTCGAACCATCCAACTATCACGCCTGCCTCGCCGTATTGCATGTCAAAGGCGGGCAACAGCGACCAACGTGCCCACAGGTTGCCGGGCAGAAGTCCCGCCCAATTGTCCAAGCCCACAGATGAATACGAACTTTCGCGGGTTATTTTTTCCCTTGGCAAGTCGAAAAGATTGCGGCAGACTACATTCACTTCGGAAAGATCTCCACCAATTTCCCAAGTCTGTCGGTCAACAATCCGGTGAATGGCGATCTTGTCACTCTCGTATTCGAACCAGTATTTGAAACCAGTGAACGCTCTTCCGTCTATGGACTGAGTTACCGGCTCAAGAACAATCCGGAAATCCGCTTCTAGCGCAGGCGCACCCCAGACTCTTGGTCGTAGGCATATATCTCCGGAGCTGTCACGTCGCTCCTGAAAAAGCACATCAGGATCACTTACCGCACGTGTGGAAATCACTGTCTGTTTGCCACACTGTTCAACTCCGACAAAACGGAATTTCCGGAACACATCTCCCTCATAGGTGTCGAACCAGGGCAGAAAACTGTTCGAGGGATTTCGCAGCGCGACGCCCTTGACTGTCACCGCGCCGATGCTATGAAGATGACCATCCTTGATTTCTAGTTGCAAAGAGGCGTCTCCCACGATTTGCAAGACTAATTTGCTGTTCATGTCTGTCATTTTTTCTTCCTTTTTTTTCACATTGTTTTCTCTTTTATTCTTTGGTTTCTGTCTTTGACCCGCCTACTCAACCGTTGCCTCGCCCCACTCTGCCGGTTCAAGTCGGCTTTCATGAGGAATGTCATCAACAACATTAGCTGTGAAGCTATTGTTGTTGAGGTAAGCACGGCGAACGGCTTTACCGACGCCCTTGGCATTGCCAAAGATGTACCCAAGATCCATTTTGAGTTTCTGACCGGGCTTAAGATCAAGGCGGAGTGTTACCAGAGGGATCGTTGCCCGGGCGTGAAAGCCCTTGTCGGTTTTTTCATAAACCAACGTGAGATCTTCCAAAAAAGTGATCTCGTCGAACGTCTCTTTCCCGGTCGGGGAGTTGAACACGGTCGGCTCCCCTTTGAAGTCCTTGACCTTCGGGAAATAAAGCGCCGCGAAAGGCTTCCCCTGATACTGCGTGATCAACACGCGAACCGGTTCGCCCAAGCTATTCTCCAACTGAAGATCTAGGCAGTTGCCGCCCTTGAAGAGCAGTTTCGGATCGGGCACCGAATTAACGAACGGTGTGGCAGAGTTGACCTGATAATCCACATAAAGGTTCGTCGCGTCGTGAGCCAGTTTCACTTTGAAGGCACGGCCGGCTTCCAGCTCCTTTTCTACCGTCTTCGCCGTCGCCAGATCCTTGCCAATAACGATCTGATTGGCAGCATTCATGGACATGCGGTATTCCCGCTGGGCCTGCTCGGCTTTACCGGCCAGCTCAGGCGTATGCACATAAGTGCCGCCGGGGAGATCTTTGATGGAGTCGAGTCCCATGACTTCCCAGACCCGGGCGTCCTGCCCACCGCCGATAGTGAAGTAGCGTTCCTTGCCGTCAAGGTTGAGTTTGCCGAAGTAACCGCCCTGGCCCTCGGGTTGGCCCTCGTCCTGACCGCGGTTGATCATCAGCCGGCCATCCTTGAGGATTGCTCCAACATACACGCCGTCGGTGCGGAAGATATGGTTCGGTCCGAAATAGGTCTGGAAGACGAGGAAATCGCCGCCCATGCCCATAAACTGGGTCATGCCCCAGAGCTTGCCTGGACCGGTCACGCCAAGGTTCAAAGCCTCTTTCCACCGCGTGAGACCGTTGTAGCTCCAGAGCTTGTTGCCGTCCTTGCCGTACCTAGCCAGGGAAACACCCTTGGCCGGCGTATAGGTGAAAATGCCACCGTCATCGGCCGGGATCGCGCTGTAACCAACTGGAAGCGGGTACTTCTCCACCTTGGTCAGATCGTACTTCGGAATACCGTTGTCAACGCTAACTGGCTTGATCAAATAGCCGTTACCGAGAAGCATTGACAGATCGGGATACATCCACACAATGGTGAGGCGATCCAGCTGCGTGCCTTTCAGCGGGACAACTTCCTCCGCCTGCACGCACTGGTCGCCGTTGGCATCCTGCCAGAAATACTCGCCCGCCGGATACTTCTCCCGGTCGTCGTCCATGAACGGAATACCGGCCGGGCCGACGTAGTCGTTGCCGACCTGGATCTTGCTAATGACTGGTTTGAAAAGATCGCCATCCCGGTAGAACAGAATCGAGCACTGTCGGTTGTTCCCATACATGTATTGGCGGCCGTTATCCGCGGTGACAATTTTGGGATGAGACCCATAGGCACTAACACCGGCGGCGGGGATCATGTCCGGCGCGGTCTTACGCCAGACTGTAGTCTCCGGCGTCACGGTGTATTTATCCCAGTCAATCTTCCATAGCACGTTATG
>Ga0209414_1000715_pt1 | contig 16246 bp, 9 predicted proteins | sample LakVidmifraction_4_FD_181154 | JGI IMG/M metagenome (GOLD analysis project Ga0209414, IMG submission 181154) | Hypersaline microbial communities from Lake Vida, Antarctica - Brine Hole Two &gt;0.2 micron (SPAdes) (version 2) | ecosystem: Environmental > Aquatic > Non-marine Saline and Alkaline >... | reverse complement strand
GCGACAGCATGTAGCCATGGTTGTAAACCCGTGGAAAAATGTCCTGTTTAACATTGAACAGGATTCCCTAGATAGGATCTCAGGGCATGTCGAGATGCTCGATCGACTAAAGAAAATATTTTGTCAAGATGATCTTTATCTTTGGATGGCTTATGCCCATTGATAAAATTAAATTGAATATCAAATTGCTCAATAGATTCAAAAAACTCTTTATAGAGTTCATGGTTTTTAAGCAGCTTTCCATTCTTGGAATAATACCGGTTTTTAACTAGCTTTTCCTTTCGGGAAAGCAGTCCGACTATATTTTGGGAATCTGTATAAGAAATTATCTCTTTATCTGATATTTCCGACAAAGCCCAAAGTAATGTCTGTAACTCAAGTTTAGTAGATGATGTATTGTTGAATTGCTTAATCTTTATCAACTCTTTTATTGCTGATAAATTTTCAGGTAGCTCTGAAAAAGTCAAATATACACCAAAACCAATTCCACTTTTGGGATCCGCACTACCGTCAGTTAATAAAAACATTATATCCTTTCAACAAGTTATTGCGAGCACTCGCAATGTTATTTTCTTTGTTAATCATTTTTCATGATATTATAACTTGTTTGAAAAAGCAATTTGTTTTTCCTGCATTTTAGATGTCCTTAATTTTACGGTTGCAGGTTATTTTCGGCGGTCACCGCCCGCCGCTACAGGTGGCAAGTTGCAAAACAACCCTAAAACTGTAGATTCATGCTGTAGCCCAGCTAATACGAAAACAATTCAATCCGAAATTACAAACTAAACTCCAGAAGGTAGTAGCTGGGTTGACCGTCGAAAATGAAAATTAATAAATATCACCCAATGGGGGATATTTATCTGTTTAAAATGCTGATTTTATTGATTAAAATGCACATTTATGTCCTCAACCAGAAATCTAAGGGAACTTTTCAGAAGAATTTCTGTTAAAGGTCAGAATAATCAGTCTGGCATGCTTCATGTTTTTATCACTTTAAATCTTTGGTTTTCCACAGTCCTCGTCTTATTTTTTAAATCTCTCCAAAATAGGTGCGAAAACCCCAAACTGATCTGTCAGGATACCTTCATATCCGCTTGCAGTGCCATCCCAGGCTTTCCAGTCAACGCCACTAGAAGACCCAGAAATTAGATTGCAATATAAAAGTCCTTTTGATATTTCTGTAACAATCATATCTGCCTCTTTTGTCATTCCAACTGTGTACAAGCCACTTATAAAAGCTTCACTTTGACTTAAAGTGATACCTGCATTTTGATAGCAGCCAAATGGCAAGCAGCTTTGAACTTGCGCCATATCGGTTTTGTCAATATTAAAAACATTTCCGGGAAGGCCTAAATCAAAACTGTCGTAACCATTCCCAATAAGAGCATCATAAAGTCGTTGCATTAAAATTCTAGCGATTTTTCCTTCAACAATTTTAAATTTGACAGCCAAACCATTAACAGCTAGAAACGCAAAATCATGATTTTTACCGTCAATACTCTGCCAACCGGCAAACCAGCCATTTTGGGTCATAAAGCATTTCACAAATGAAGCTTTCAGTCTTTCAGCCCACGTTTTCATTTCTAATGCTTTCTCATTCTCTCCGTAATCCTGAAAAACATCTGCAAAGATAACAAGTGCACCATATAGTATTACATTTGAAAAGGCATCCTTGTATCCGTATGAGATAACATCATACCAGCAGGTACTCCATTGGTGTTCGCCTGAAACACCCTTTCTGATTAATGATTCAACAAGCATATCTCCATCGATATCACGTTTTTTCATTTCCATAAGTTTTTTATAAATCGGAGCTTTAAATCTTTCAAACCAGGCCTTATCCTTGGTACATGCCATATATTTAGCAATGCCATAGACCACTGCTGTACCTGTCATAAGATATTCGTCCTCAAGCTGGTGGGTTCCCGATTGATGTGTTCCTGTAGCATAGGCAGGTGCTCCCCAAAGATGTACTTCAATGGTGTTTCTTAGAAACTCAAAGGTGTTTACGCCGTTGGGACCATTTCCCATAGCTTCGCAGACGATTGCCCAGTTGCTCAAGCAGATAGGAGCACCCATTGAGGTTCCGTTATTCGCAAAAGTTGCCGTATCTGCTCTATAGGTAAGAGAAGAAAGGATATATTTATTTGCAGCGCGTTTGACTACTTCAGGTGTATCCTTTTTAAATGCAATATGGTTGTCAAAGTTGAATTCAAGTTCAATAGCAGCTGTATAGCTTCCTTTCTGAAGCAGATACCCACCATTTTGAGCAGGCTTTTCACCCATATTAAAGTCTAAATTATTGAGTTCCAATGGACGTATTGAATTAAATTTCAGATTTACATTATTTTTAGAGGTTACTACAATATTGCTGTATCCAGGAAAATTTAAAGTTGCAGGAAGTGAAACCCTTCCCGTTTCACCTTCCTTTAAAACGCTGCCAAGTGCAGTTAATGTAGATTTTCTACTGCTGGTGGAAATTCTAAACACGCTACTGTCTAGAAGCTCAATATCACTTTCTACATCTCTTTTGATGTCCATTAGAATTTTATTTTCAAGCATTGTAAATTTTAGAGTTATCTTCTGCCCTGTACTCTTATGGTTTATTCTATATGCAATTGTATTTCCGCTTAGAGTGGTTTCTCCATCGACATCATATTGCATAAATCCACAATCATTTTTTCCTATGTAGGAATTGATTACAATACCTTGTGTATGGTAATCGTAGTTTCCTTCATACAAGATTGATGCCAGATCTAGGAGATTTTCATAAGTTTTTGAGTAACCCTCCCCGTCACATCCAAAAAAATTCAAACCCACACTCTTGAGCTTAAAGCCAACACTGTAGTAAGGACTTTCAAATTTAACACCAACAGATGTTTTTATAAAAGTTATGTTATCCTTTTGAAGAAATGCCTTGTCAAGTTCACCTTTTACTGTATGAAGCTTTCTAACAGGTTGACAAACTTCTCCCTTGTTCTTTATCCCCTCTACCGCAATTGCAGTTTCAGCAAGATTATAACATGGCCACCAGTCATCAACGCCGCTTTTTCTAATGCTTACAAATAAAGCCTCTGTTTGTACCTCGTTAATCTCAAACCATTCATGACTGCTTTTATCCACAGGCTTTTCAAGACCTATTATTGTGTGGATTTTTTTCCAGGTGTTGTTAGAAAATGTAAATATCTCTGCATCTTCTACCCAGTCAATTGTTTGCTCGGAGCCACATTTGAAGTAACCTTTTGCTAGCTTGAAACCTATTTTCAAGAGGTCTTGAGGCTCATTTAAACCTATAAATTTACCATGAATTATTCTTCTCGAAGGTGCATTTCCTTCGTTCTCATTTGCCTCAACCCAATAGCTTTTAATCTTAATCTTTTCAATCATTATGTCCGTCTCCGTTTTACAATTATGTAACTTCTTAATAAGTCTTTGATCAACCGCTCACCAAGACTGTCGATATGAATCGATTAGTTTAGCAAAAGTAAGGGAGATATACAATAGGGTTTCCTGTTTAATGTGAGATTTTGTATATTTTTGCACTAAGACGAGTTCGCCTTTAGTTTGCTAAAGGAGGCAGCTTGCTGAGGCTGGAGTTTACGACAGCAACGAGCGGAGCGAAGTGGCCCACTCTTTGCAGTGTAAAAAGATGCGTAATATCGCATTACAAAATCATAAACTGTATGAACTTTATATTGAAGTTCATATGCAAGCTTTTTTAGCAAAACATATCAAAAACCTTGCACTTATAGTGTATTAGACATAGTGTAACACACTGTCAACACATAGATTATGAATTGAACAGGAAGCCCTAAATAACAGGAGAAACAATGGCAGAAAAACATTCAAAGTGCTTTGCAGATAGAATAGAACCTATTGGTAGAATTCTTGATTTTACTGATGAGCAATATGTTGTATAGAGCTGTGCTCCTATCTATGATTCAGATGGTAAAGTTCACGTTTTTTTTACCAGGGTTCCTGGTCCGCTGGATGAGAGTCTTGTCCTGATATAAGTTTACACTTTTTAGATTCGGAAATATGAAAAAACAGACAAAGATACCTTTACATGAAAACCGATTTTTGCCAAAAATTAGGCTCTGGTTTGTACACATTTAATTTTGACGAAAACAATCCAATCATACGGTGATAATATGGTTAGTAACAGCTATGTGTTGCGGACCAAATTAAAATGGGTGTGCCAAGGAAAGCCGTAGATGAAAGTTAAAATTGAAAAGGGAAAAGGGTAAAATAGAGGAATAAGACACTGTGATGAAAAAAGTTAGACGGGGAAATGGATCCTCCTTCATGTTATTACAGCGTGACAAGAAAGTTAAAAATACAGGTAGAGCGAAGCTCGTTATTTATACTACAACCCTTCATTTTCTTGTTTTTTATGGTCGATTATTCTTGAGAGCTTTTACAACACTTTTGTTTTAAACACGTTACAAAACAATTTTATACCTGTCAACTTTTCATGAGAATGAGGACACAGAAAAAATGTAAACGTTAAAGGGTAAAGGGTAAATGTTGGAATGCCTCTAGCAGTATTTATAGAAGGGAACAACTTGCAATACAATACTGATTTGCAGATTTTAAGGTAGCATAACCTTCTAGGTTGTAGGCGTTTTGCACTTGCAACGAAGATCGTCGCGTTACCTTGGGGTAGCACAACCTTCTAGGTTGTTGGCGTTTTGCACTTGCAACGAAGATCGTCGCGTTACCTTGGGGTAGCTCAACCTTCTAGGTTGTTGGCGTTTTGCACTTGCAACGAAGATCGTCGCGTTACCTTGGGGTAGCTCAACCTTCTAGGTTGTTGGCGTTTTGCACTGCAAGCTGGAAGCATGCGTTACACTGTCCGAGCCCATTCACTTCATACTCGGCTACAGGATGAAACTGCAATCAACCGTTAATTTGCAAGACTAACGCTGTAGCAGCGTCGCTCCGGCGCCTGCCTGTGCGTAGCACGCAGACAGGCGGAAATTTTACCTCTTCTTTTCTCTGCGCTCTCTGCGCCTCTGTGCCTGCCTGTGCGTATATTTTCGACATTTGACGTCTAAAGGATTTTTTATCACTGAGTTTTTGGAAACATTATTTGAATTAGGTTTTCGACTTCTTCAATTTCTACCTCCGGCCAAAGATTTTTCAAACCATTAATTATTTTATCTGAATCGTTTCCAAAGTATCTTTTTGCAGCAATCAATGCACCACTTATGAGTGTTTTGGGCATTACACCTTGCTCTAGGCATAAGCGTATTGACCCTATCACTCTGTCTTCCCAACCCAATTTTCTGTCTAAATCACGAATAACTCGATCAATGCTATCGCATAGTGTTCTGGACGTCATTCGATAAATTAGTTCGTTCGCATATTGATCAAAACCATTTTTTGTAAAAAGTTCATCATCACCTTTGAATTTCTGACACAAAGCAGCTCCACATTCGTTTTTCAATGCTAAACTAACAGTTTCCATAACATCAGGTAAGTTATGAACTTGGTCCATATTTGTACAACCTTGTTCGGATGCCAAAATAGCCATTAAAAAATGAGCAGCATTATGACCATAGAGCTTGGCATATTCAAAAGATTCCAGGTTCGTTTTTGGATAAAGTCCTTGAAACTCCAGTTCTTCAATGCCCGGAGCTGTCTCTGTGTAAATTGTATTAAAAGCCTCCACCAAATGACCTCTTGTCATACTAGGTGTCAGCGGTTCAAGATTGGTTTCAGAGGTGTCAAACACTTTGCTCATTTTCCCAATTACGGTATCGAGATAATATGTTGAAGGAAAATCACCAATTGCTTGTTTTAACTCTTTAGCGGCTGTGGTGCTGTTTTCTGCAGCATATACGAATCTTTGAAAATCGGGGGCTGTTTCAAATGCACCTTTTAACCATGGAGTCAAGAATTTGTAAAATGATGTTGCCGGCAATGCTGTGCATATAACTTTGGCTTGTGACGCCACCTTTTTCAACTCTTCCAACTCTTCTGGAACACTTGAATTATAAATTTCTATATTGGAATAGGTGTTTTCTACAATTTCATCCAATTCGGCGGTATTTACTGTTATGGAACGAGATAACTTAATTGCTTCTACCAGTTCCTTGTCAACGTCGGCAAGAACAATTCGATCAAATCCACTATTGCTTGCGCCACTTACAAAAATACCCGTCTGAATGGGGCCAGCTCCGATGCCTAGAAAAATCTTTTTTTTCATTTTTTTCTCATTTCTTTTAAATTTCGTTGTTTAAAACAGTTTTTTCAATATCCAAAATCAATCGTTGTTTCCCGCTTTGCGGGACTAGCAGAGCTAGCACTGCCGTGAGCAGGTACGAGCGTTGCTCGTGTTATTTTTCCACGGGTTTACACCCGTGGCTATATTCTGTCGGGCTGTCAGCCCTTTTCCGCGCCGAGGCGACGCGGCTACAGTGAGTCGGGCTGTCAGCCCTTTTTCCGCGCCGGAGCGACGCGGCTACAGTGAGTCGGGCTGTCAGCCCTTTTTCCGCGCCGAGGCGACGCGGCTACAGTGAGTTGTTCGAACGTCCAACATCGAACTCTCAACGTCCAATATTGAATGAAGGATAGAACGAATATCCAATATCCAACAAGGAATATCCAATGATGAAGTGGGGATACCCCTCCGTCAGGCATTGCCTGCCACCTCCCCTAATCAGGGGAGGAGCAAGGGAATATCCAATATGCAACACTCAATATCCAATTTCCAACGACGGACACTGCTGTGGGCAGGAAAAAACTTTGTTTTTGTTATGTTTCCTAGGGCGTTGCCCTAGGCTAAGCTATTACGGGCTTTCAGCCCTTTTCCGCGCCGAGGCGACGCGGCTACAATTAAACGTCGCAGCTAATCCTAGCCTCGCAGAGTACGTAACACTTATCACTAATTTACGCAATCACTAGGTCGGTAGAGTTTTGTTTTAGTTCTGCAACGTCAGATTTGTTCATGCCATTGTCTGAAATTACCATATCTACTTGATCAATTGTGGCAAAACTAGCAAATGATTTGTTCTCAAATTTATAGCTCTCTGCAACAATAATTACCCGCTTTGATATCTCCACCGATTTCTTTTCAATCTGCGCCAGATTAATATCACTTGTAAAAAAACCTTCTGAAACCAAGGCACCATCGCACCCACTAATCAAGAGATCAACATAATATTCATTGAGGTTTTTCAGAGTTATAGGTCCCGCAAGGTCAACCCATTGCTCCCGCAGTGTGCCACCTGTCAATATAACCTGACATTTTGAGCGATAAAGGATAATTGCAACTGCTAAAGAGTTTGTTATCACGGTTAAAGGCATTTCATTAGCTGCTATTTCCTTAGCAACCTGCATCACTGTAGTTCCTGTATTCAACATAATAGTTGAATTTGGCTCAATGTGCTTAACGGTTTCTTTAGCAATGGCTATTTGCTCTTTCCTAGGTGGCTGTGTCAAAAAATCAAGCACAGACGTGGGCGAACAAGGAACAGCACCACCATGCACACGAGTTATCAGTCCAGCTTTTTCAAGAAAAATCAAGTCACGCCGGAGCGTCATCTCATTAACCCCCAACACTAGAGCTTCCGAAGCAACGGATACGTGTCCGTTCTTCTTCAGTTTTTGTAGAATTTTTTTTTGTCTATCATTCATGTTAGGGTTCTTACATTTTTCTTTTTAGTTTTAAAGATATTTCGGGCAATATTATATTCTTTGTGATGATTTGTAAAGATAAATTCAAAAAAAAAGTAAATTAAACCACATCAACATATTTCTTCTTTTCATTATTCTCTATATTATTTCATCCATGTTTGTTAAAAGGGTTCTGTCAAAAGTTTGCAGGCTGAGCCTACGTGCCTACGGCGTGACAGGTAGCCTGCACCTAATGCTTTTGTAGTTCTAAGTTTTATGGTATAAGTAATTCGTGTTGAGTTATACGTTACCCGCTGTTCGTTGTTCGTTAAGACACTGCCGTCTTCGCCCTTCGGGGCTTAGCCTAACGCAGCTGTGAGCAGGGATACCCCTCCGTCCACGCTACCATTTTGTTTTTCAGAAACAAAATGATGGCGTGGTCACCTCCCCTAATTTAGGGGAGGAGTTTTTGTTCTTATTTATTTTATCACGGGTTACACCCATGGCTACATTCTGTCACTCTTCGTTTTTCAAGCTACGCCTAACACAGTCGGGCTGTCAGCCTTTTTTCGTTCCCGCAAAGCGGGAAATTCCGAGCCGAAGCGACTCGGCTACAGAGGGTGAACCTGCAATTCAACCGTCTAACTAACAACCGTTCCGCAACCGTTCCGCCATTGTTTCGCTATCGTTCCGCAACCGTTTCGCCATCGTTCCTCTTTTTTATAGAATTTTTGACAGTACCATTTAGAAGAATATTATCCAAAACAGATATTAACCTCCCATATTTTAATCTTTTTCAAGAAAAATAGATATTCTATCTTGACTTTTTTAGGCATAGATGTAATCCTATGTGAAAAATCAAACAAAATCTTACATAAACCAAACATGGAGACAAAACAAATGAGCAATTATGATGCAAGCAAGTATGCTTTAAATTTAAGTGAAGTTCCTAAAATAGTTACAGACACACTACCGGGGCCAAAATCAAATGCAATGCACAAACGTTGTACAAAGTATTTCAAAGGTTTAAGTGGACAAGTTAAATTGTTTCCGGTTGCTTTTGAAAGCGGAAAAGGATGTGAGTTGGTGGATGTTGATGGAAATCACTTTATTGATTTTTCTTCAGGAATTTATGTTACAACTCTCGGACATTGTCATCCAAAAATTAGTGAAGCAGTTGCTAAATATGCACACCAACTAATGAACTGCCATGATTTCACAACCGATATCAAAACTAGACTAGTTGAAAAACTTGCAGAAATTCTTCCTGGTGATTTGAATGGTTTTCAGTTTTATGATTCAGGAACAACTGCTGTAGAAGCAGGACAACGTGTTTTACGTGCAGCCACAGGTAAGCATGAAATGATTTCCGCTTTTTATGATTATCACGGCAAAACTTATGGCGGAGTTTCTCTTGGACATATTCGTTCAACTGCATATGGACCAACTAGAGCACCTGGATTTCATATGGTGCCTCGTCCTGACACTTATCGTCCTATGTGGACAAAAGCTGATGGTACAATTGATACTGATCAATATATTAATTTTTATAAAGAGTATCTTTTTAAAGGAACTTGCGGACAAGTTGCTGGTTTTGTTCTTGAGCCGATACAGGGTTGGGGTGGATCAGTTATGCCTCCGGATGATTTCTTCCCAAAACTTCGCAAGCTTTGTGATGATGAAGGAATTCTATTGATGGCGGATGAAGTTCTTACCAGTATGGCCAGGACTGGCAAATGGCTATGCATGGAACATTGGGATGTTATTCCTGATGTTGTAACATTGGGAAAAGGTTTTGGAAATGGATTTCCTGTAACATGTGTTGCTGTTAGAGAGCAGTATAAAGAGAGTTTTGAAAGCATCTCTGCATCAAGCAGTTATGGTGGTAATCCAATGGCATGTGCTGCTGCGCTGGCAAGTATCGAAGTTATTGAAGAAGAAAATATTCTAGAACATGCAATGGAGCTTGGTGATTACTTTGAAAAACGTATGGCTGATTGGCCTAAAAAATATGCAATTGTAGGTGACTGTAGAGTTAAAGGATGTCTACTTGGTGTTGAGCTTGTAAAAGACAAAACAACAAAAGAACCATTTGACGAAGCGGGTGCAATGGTTTATAAGAAAGCCTTCAAGAAAGGGCTTGCTTGGATTCCAGCCGGACATATATTAAGAATGAGTCCTCCAGCAATTATGCCTTTTGACGTTGCTGCTAAGGGAATGGATATGATTGAAGAAGCCATTGCAGAAACTGAAAAAGAATTAGGTTACTCAGCTTAAGGAACGATTGAGGAACGGTTGCGGAACGGTTGCGGAACGGTTGTTAGATGGTTGATTCGTTAGATGGTTAGATAGCTTTAACTAATTACGAATGACAAATTACTAATTACGAATGCTGGAATGCCTCCGGCGGTATATAATTAGTTAGATAGTTGGCTCGTTAGATAGGTGCGGACTAAATTACGAATGACAAATTACTAATTACGAATGTTGGAATAGCTCCGCAGGTATTTGTTTTGCCGAGCTGGAGCTCAGCGTTCCCAGAAGGCGAAAACAATTACGAATGACAAATTACTAATTACGAATGTTGGAATAGTTCCGCAGGTATTTGTTTTGCCGAGCTGGAGCTCAGCGTTCCCAGAAGGATCCGCGCCGGGGCGACGCAGCTACAGCGTTAGTCTTGCAAATTGACGGTTGAATTGCAGTTTCACTGGGAGGGTTGGTGTCCCGCCGACCGACGTGCTAGCTTTGCTAGTCCCGCAAAGCGGGAAACAACGAATTTCTTAGAAAACAAAATAGGTCTGAAAAGAGCAGCAATCTTTCGACAGAATCATTGTCGACAGAATCATTTTTTAAGAAAGAAATTTAATGTTCGCAAGCGGGATTGATTTATAAAGCCTTGGATTTCTGGTTGAGGATATAAACATTCTTTTGGAACAATAGAATTAAGGTTTGAATGATTGTTCTATTATTCTATTGGGTAAAAAAAATACTTTTTAATAACTCCGCTCATAGAGCGGACACTACATTACTTGCAAATAATGCTGATTGGGGGAAATGTAGAGTCGGCTCTGTGAGCCGAGAAATATAACAACCAGAAAAACAGGGTATAAAGAAATGGGTGCAGGCTCAGCCTGCGAACTTTTGGCAGTAACTTGATAATTTTAAGGAATAATTAATAATGACATTACAAGCAGGAATGGCGATTGAGGATATTTCTCCACGCAAACCTTTGCAACTTGTGGGGTACCCTCACGTTGAACGTATATTAACGGGGATTAATGATCCTCTTTTAGCCAGCGCTCTCTATCTTGAGAATGATAGTGAAGCACTAATGATGATTGCTGTGGATATTCTCTTTCTGAATGCTAAGACTATTTGCGAAATTCGCAAAGAAATTGCTAACGCAACTGTTTTAGAGGAAAGTAATATTCTTATTAGCTGTACTCATACTCACTCTGGGCCAGCAACCATGGCTTTTGCTTGGATAACAGACATAGATGGTGAATATATGGATTTGTTAAAGGAAAATATTGTTAAAGCCGGCATCAAAGCTGCTAAAGCTAGGAAATCTGCGAAACTCGCAGTTACTTCAGTGAATGTTTCAGGAGTTGGTTGCAATCGCCATGATCCTAATGGTCCTCGTGACCCAGAAGTTGCGATAATCGCAATTAAAGATGCGGCCACGGATAAACTCGAGGCTGTTTCAGTGGTCTACAGCATGCATCCAACTGTAATGCATGAAGATTCCACACTGGTCTCTTCAGATTTTCCGGGATATACACGAGAGTATTTAAAACAGGAATTTGGGCAAAATCTTACTATCATGTATCACACTGGACCAGAAGGGAATCAAAGCCCTAGGTATGATGTCAAAGGACAGACTTTTGCAGAAGCAAAACGATTAGGATATATTCTTGGAAAATCAGTTGCGGAAAAAATAAATACACTTACCGATGAAGATTTCTCTGATAATGTGCCACTTGCTGTAGCCGGAACTAGCATACTTGTCAAAAGACGTAATTTTCCATCTGTCGCTGATGCTGAAAAAAATCTTGAGTTTCGTCGTAGTGAATTTGCCAGACTAAAAGAACATGCCGGACATGGTCCAATCCGTACTGCCGAATGTTCAGTTTTTGGAGCAGAAAGTACTCTGAATCTAGCTAAGCAGTCAGCAGACGGCTCTCTTGAAAAAAGTTTTGCGGCCAATCCTGGAGCAGAAGTTCAGGTGATGCATATAGGCGATGCGTATTTTGTTGGAATACCTGGTGAGATCTTTGTGGAGTACGCTTTGAACTTGAAAAGTGGGTCTCCAAATAAAACATTTGCTATTTGTTTGGCAAATGGCGAATTACAGGGTTATGTAACCACTGAAGATGCCGACGGTTATGAAGCAGACAACAGTACTTTGTCACCAGAAACCGGAAATATCATCATTGATGCAGCTTTTGAGTTGATTAATAAAATAGGTGCTGTCAAAAACTGAATGAAACAATATGAAAACAGAGATTTAATCAGATAGTTAGATAGTTAGTTCGTTAGATGGTTGGATAGCGGAATGGTTAATGGTTAATGGTAAATAGTAAATAGAAGACACTACCGTGAGTAGGAAAAATAAGATGGTAATGTGGACATTACCGCTCCCAAGAAAATCCGCGCCGGGGCGACGCAGCTACAGCGTTGAGCTTGCAGTTTTACGGTTGATTGAAAATTGCCCTTGTAGCCGAGTCGCTTCGGCTCGGGAGTTCCCGCCTTGCGGGAGTAACCTTGGTTAAATAGCAGAGTGAACCGAAAAACAATTCCGCTCACAGAGCGGACTCTACATTAACGAGCTACTAATGTTGTATCTGATAACTGTAGCGTCGATTCTATGAATCGAATTTATATGGGTGCAGGCGCAGCTTGCTTAATTTATAAAGAAATGGGTGCAGGCTACCTGTCCGGCGTAGCCCTTGGGGCGAAGCGGGAAGCCTGCAAACTTTTGACAGAATCATAAAATAGAGGAAAACAGATAATATGAAAACAATAAAGTTTGGAATAATTGGATGTGGCTTGATGGGGCGCGAATTTGGCAGCGCAACCGCTAGGTGGTGCCATCTTACAGATATGAACGCAAAACCAGAAATCATTGCTATTTGTGATAGTAACCCAGACATGTTTTCTTGGTTCACAAATGCCTTCCCTAACGTGCAGTGCTACTCTGATTATCATGAAATGTTGGCCAACCCGGAGATTGATGCGGTCTATTGTGCGGTACCACATAATTTACACGAAAGATTCTATACGGACATTATTAAAGCGGGTAAGCATCTTCTAGGTGAAAAACCATTTGGTATTGACAAAAAGGCAAATGATGCAATTTCAAAATGTATTGCTGAGCATCCGGATGTATTTGTACGATGTAGTTCTGAATACCCTTTTCATCCCCCAATGCAACGTTTAGGAAGAATGATTGAGGATCAGGCATTTGGACAAATTATTGAAGTCAATTCAGGTTTTTTACATTCATCTGACTTAGATGCGAGCAAAGTAATCAACTGGAAAAGAATGATTCAATTTAATGGTGAATATGGTTGTTTGGGCGATTTGGGAATGCATCCATGTCACATGCCTTTCAAGGCTGGCTGGTTTCCTAAAAACGTTAGAGCAGTTCTTTCGAACATCATCAAGGAACGACCAGACAAAGATGGAAAAATGGTTCCATGTGAGACTTGGGACAACGGAACAATGCTTTGCGAAACTGAAGATCCTAACACAGGGCAAACGTTTCCTATGATAATAAAGACTCAACGTATCGCCCCTGGTGAAACCGATACCTGGTATTTTGAAGTTAAAGGTACAAAAGCTTGTGGCCGTTGGAGTAGCAAAAAACCACGAACCATTGAGATTCTTGAATATAATGGTGGCGAGCAAGCTTGGCAGACCATTGATATGGGTGCACAACTTTCCTTCCCTGGAATAACTGGTGGAATTTTTGAGATGGGGTTTTCCGACACAATTCTACAAATGTGGGCAGCATTTATCTATGAACTTGTAGAAGGCAAACCAAAAAGTCGTTTTGCTTCATGCGTGACCCCGGAAGAAGTAGCATTTTCTCATCGTCTTTTGACTGCTGCATTAGAAAGTCAGAAAAACAGCTCCACAGTAACTGTTTAATGGTTGATTCTATTTGCTTTGAGCTTGAAAAAAAAGCTCAAAGTATATAAACTTTAATTACACAAATTAAGAAAGAGGTTTCTCGCACGAAGGCACAAAGGGCACAAAGAAGAGGAAGAGAGTTGGGAAGTGCGCGAGTGCGTGAGTTGTAAGAAAGAGGGTTAGCCACAAAGAACTCATCCGCCTTCGCAAAGCCTACGGCGCGACAAGAAGGGGCACAAAGAAAGATTTTTGGCCACGGATGAACACTTATAAGCACGGAAAGAAGATCCGCCTTCGCAGTGCCTACGGCGCGACAAGGAAGATGTTTACCACGAATCACACTAATCTACATCCTCCTTCGCCGTTCCGGACTACGGCGTGACAAAGCGAATCTAATGCTAAGAAAATATATTGCAGTCCACGCCGTCATTTGCTTTTTGTTTAAAAGTAAATAACAGCGTGGTCTGCAATAAGGTGGTCATTTCTTTAATCTCAAATCGATAGAAGATTATTATAAAGAGAGAATTTTTTCGCACAGAACCATAAATTTAAATTACACAAGTTAAAAGAATAAATAAAAGGGTTACCATTGAGTGATTATAGTTTAGCAATAGATCTTGGCAGTACCTGCTTCAAGGCTGCAATATTTGATAAAAATCTCCAATTAATTGGCAATGGGGTGCATTATCTGTCTTATCTTCATCGGGATTCAAAAGTTGAACTTTCCGTGGAGGAAGTTGAAACAGCTTTTTCAAAAATCATTGAAGAAGCTATAGAGAGTGCAGCTATTGATGCTTCTGAAGTTTGTGGCGTTGGCATATCAAGTCAAGCCCAAACATTCATGCTCACCGAAAACAATATTCCGGTGACAAATTTCATAAGCTGGGAAGATTCACGTGGATTGGTACGTAAAGATGGCGTTTTCAGTGATTTCAAAGAGCATTCCAGTTTTTATGAAATGCTCTCGCCCCTACAAATTGCACAGCTACTTAGAATCTCTGCTGAAAAAGATATGGCTCCGACGACAAAAGTCATTTCTTTGCCATCTTATCTGATTTATCTGCTATCCGGGGAATTTGTAATTGACAACAATTTGGCAGCAATGAGTGGATGTTTTTCAATCCCGGAAAATAGATGGAAATTAAGCTATCTTGAATACTGTGGATTGAATGAAAGTAGTTTTTGTGAGGTTATTCCCCTCGGATCTGTTGCAGGTAATCTCAAAGAGAATTCTTTTTCATTAAAACGAGGTATTCCAGTTTATTGTTGCGGAAACGACCAAACCGCAGGTGCAGCTGGAGTTGAGTTAGCAGACAATGATATGTTGATGACATTGGGAACAGCCCAAGTATTATATCAACGTGCAGCTACCATGCCTGCTTCTGAAGAACAAATAATCCGAGGTCCTTATTTAAACAGTGGTTTTTATCATTTAATGTGCACAAGTGGTGGAAGCTTGATCTCCAAAGTAATACAAATGAATGTAGGCATTAAAAATTTCGATGACTTCTTTGCAAAAGTTGAAGAAGGGCATATGATTCCAGACTTGACTGTGAATGACAATGGTGAAATAGAATTTCCACAGCTAAGCTCCCCGCAAGACATTGCATTCAGTGTTCTTAAATATATTTGCTTATCAATGAAAAACATGTATATTAAATTTGTTGAAATTGGTAAAATACCAAACAAGTTACTAGTTGCAGGTGGCGGAAATAAAAACAAGATATGGCTTGATATGTTGACTAATGAATTAGGCAAAGAACTTTTGCCAGTTGATGCCAGTCCCCTCCATGGAGTCGCAAGAATAATGAAATTGAAACAGCATAAAAATGAAAGTGCTAATCATGAATCTAAAATCTAAAATTATCGATGCTCATACTCATGTTGGAATATCTATTAACAATTATCTGGCAACGGCCTCGTACCCATATGCAATGACAGTTGAAGACTTGATTGTTCGCATGGATTTCCTAGGAATAGGAAAATCAGTTGTTTTTCCATTTGAGTCAAGTTACTACCCACTTATTGGAGATGAGAAAGTTTTAGATTCTCCTGCTATGTCGAAATTTCCTTACGAAAAAGAGAATGAAAATCTGCTTAGGGAGATATATGATGTGTTTCCGGAATACTCTGAACGATTGATTCCTTTTATGATGTTTGATCCTTCTCGAGAAACGGAAAAACAAGCTGAACATCTCAGCAAACTTCGCAAAAAATACAAGATCTTCGGTTTAAAAACCGTAACCACATACATAAAAGGGCTCTTCTGGGTTTTCTATGGAAAGGGCAGGAAAAATTTGATATTGTAAGATATGAATGACAAAGAATTATACAGACAAATATTGGGAGTTGTAGCTCCTTGGAAAATCGAGACAATAGATCTCGATATGGATAAGAATCAGGTTGATATTTATCTAAAGTGGCCATATCTTACAGACGGCACATGTCCAGAATGTGGAAAAATATGCAAAATACATGACCGCCGAGAAGA
>Ga0209414_1000713_pt1 | contig 16263 bp, 12 predicted proteins | sample LakVidmifraction_4_FD_181154 | JGI IMG/M metagenome (GOLD analysis project Ga0209414, IMG submission 181154) | Hypersaline microbial communities from Lake Vida, Antarctica - Brine Hole Two &gt;0.2 micron (SPAdes) (version 2) | ecosystem: Environmental > Aquatic > Non-marine Saline and Alkaline >... | reverse complement strand
ATAGACCGCTGTCACCGTCTTGGATTGCCTGTCATGGTGGAAGCCATGGCTAAGGGTACCATCGGGGGGAAGGAGTTCCCCTCACATGATAGTGAGGCTATCAGGATGGTTGCCAGGATGGGAGCTGAGATCGGGGCAGACCTCATCAAGACCTACTATACAGGAAGCATTGAGTCTTTTGCCCAAGTTGTGGAGGGGTGTCCGGTACCTATTGTCATACTTGGGGGTTCCAAGACAGAATCGGTGCGGGACGTGTTCCAGACCATCTATGACTCATTGCAGGCTGGAGGGAGTGGAATCGCCATGGGTAGGAACATCTGGTCTTTTGGCAATGTAGAAGCCATGTTAGAAGCAATTAATGGGCTGATTCATGGCCATTGGGGTGTAGACAAGGCTCTGGCAAAGGTGGAAGCTTAGAGGCGTAGGTCCTGGCTATTTTTTTACCTGACCAAAAGGAGACGATAATGAAGAAAATCCTCTGTACTGCCCTACTCTTTGGCATGGTTCTCTCTCTTGCTGTAGCGGCAGGGAGCGTGGAGAAGGAGATAGCAACCACACCTTCTCTCTCAATTTTGGTATATATCACTGGGGTGACAGCTGGAAGCCCCCCCTATACAGCCCTTGCAGAAGGTGCAACAGAGTTCGCCGCTGAAAATCAAAATATAACGGTAAAGGTATATGAGGCTGGCTTCAATCAGGCTCAGTGGGAAGAGCAGCTCACCTCTCTGGTCGCTACTGGGGAGTACGACCTTGTACTGGGGTCAAACCCCTCCCTACCGGAAATCTGTGCATCCATCGCCAAGAAATTCCCCAAACAGAAATTCGTCATCACTGATGCCTTTATGGAAGGCAATCCACAGATACGGACCTACCTCTACAACCAGTACGAACAGTCCCTCTTCCTTGGCTACCTTGCAGGCTTGGTGACCACCAGCGACATGCCTCATGCCAACAAGGCCTTGAAGATAGGGTTCATTGCGGCTCAGGAGTATCCCCTGCTGAACAAGCACATGCTTCCGGGCTTCCTCGATGGAGCTAGGATGGTCAACCCTGAAATCGAAGTTGACTTCAGAGTAATTGGCAACTGGTTCGATGCCAACAAGACAGCAGAACTTGCCACCAGCATGAAAAATGCAGGCGTTGATGTCTTTGCAGCTATCGCAGGAGGTGCTGCCCAAGGGCTGTTCAAAGTTGCCAAGGAACAAGGCGCCTACATTGTCTTCCACAATACCAATGAGTATAAGAATGCTCCAGGATATGTGGTAGGCTGTGGTTCGATGGAGCAGAAAAAACTGACCAAGGAAATCCTCAAGGATGCGCTGCTTGGTAAGATAGAGTATGGAAAGGCCACTATCGTCGGTGCACAACAAGGGTATCTGGGCTTCATCGCTGATGATCCTGCCTACACCAACAACCTTCCTGAGGCCATCAGGGTGCAGTTCGATGCGTTTATGGACGACATCTACCAGGGCAAGATTCCCTACACCCTGCCCTCTCTGTAAACGAGCATAGTTTTCTCAAGGAGTGATGCTATTGGAACTTGCTGTTGAGATGCGTAACATCACTAAGACATATCCACAGAACAACCTCCGCGCCAATGATGGTGTGGATTTCCTGTTGCGCAAGGGAGAGATCCTCTGCTTGGCAGGAGAGAATGGAGCGGGAAAAACCACCCTGATGAAAGTGCTGTACGGCCTCGAAAGCCATGAGGAAGGCACCATCAAAATACGGGGCAACCAAGAGCATATGGGCTCCCCTCTGGTTGCCAACCGTCTGGGCATCGGAATGGTCCACCAGCACTTTATGCTTGTGGAGGATTTTACCGTTGCCCAGAATGTCCTTATGGGCATCGAGCCCCGGAAGCATAGCATCACCTATGACCTGAAAAAAGCAGTCACCCTAGTCAACGCCGTGATCGAACACCACCATTTTTCCATTGAAGCATCTATGGTGGTACGAAACCTTACCGTCGGACAGAAACAGCAGGTTGAGATCATCAAGATGCTCTATAGGGATGTTGATATCCTTATCCTGGACGAACCCACAGCCGTTCTCACTGAGCTAGAGATCGAAGCTCTGTTCTCTACCCTCAGGCAGCTTGCAAAGCGAGGCAAATCTCTGATCCTCATAACCCACAAGCTCCAGGAGATCAAAGTCATCTCTGACCGTGTCGCTGTCATGCGGCAGGGCAGGATGCTCGGCACCTATGAGACAAAAGACGTTACTGAACGGCAGATATCAGCTTTGATGATGGGCAAGAGCATTTCGCTCTCAATCAAGCATGCAAAGCATAAAGAAGAGAGCAAGCCTGTCATTGAGTGCAAAAACATAACAGTCCTCAGACAGGGCCAGGCGAGACCCCTGCTCAAGGGCCTTACCTTCACCGCCTTTGCTGGGGAGATCCTTGGCTTTGCAGGAGTCAGTGGCAACGGCTTGGGAGTCCTTGAGGCAGTGCTTGGAGGGTTCATTCCTACCTTTGATGGGCAAGTGTTGCATAACGGGGCGGACATCACCAATGTGGGGACCGCCCACCTGCGAAAGCAGGGCCTTGCCTATGTCCCTTCCGACAGGCAACAGATAGGAAGCGCCCTCAAGGCGAGCGTGCAGGAGAACATCATCGTAGGAGAGAGCAAATCCTTTCGAAAGAATGGATTTCTCAATCAGAAAATGGTTACCAGACACACCAACAACCTCCTGGAAAAGTATTCAGTCAAGGGAACGGCGCAGATGCCTATAGGCACCATGAGCGGAGGCAATATCCAGAAGGTGATCCTGGCTAGGGAGATCGAGCGCTACCAGGACTACATAGTCTTCTCAGAGCCCACTTGGGGTCTTGATATTGCCAGCAGCCAGTTCGTCTACGAGCAGATGGCCTCCCTTCGTGACAAAGGGGCAGCTGTCATCCTCATATCTTCCAATCTTGATGAGATCCTTACCATCGCTGATAGGATCATCGTACTGTACAGGGGAACACGGGTAGCCTCTTTTGTCGGGGATGAGGCAAGAAACCTTTCCAAGGAAGAAATAGGCGAATACATGCTGGGCCTCAAACACCAGAGAGCAACACATGCTTAAAAGAAGCACTCCAACATACAAAAAGACACTGCCCACCCTGAGAGAGAGTGCCGGAAGCCTCCTGATCATCCTGATAGCCCTATCGGGGGTGGTCATCCTATCCTTCCTGCTCAGTAAGAGCCCGGTTAAGACCCTCAGATACTTCTTTCTGGGGCCCCTACAGAACACCTACTATTTTGGCAATATGCTCAACGGAGCGATCCCTCTGATATTCGGAGGCTTGGGAGTCTCCCTTGCCATGAGGTCGGGCAACTTCAACCTGGGAGGGGAAGGCCAGATCTATAGCGGGGCTCTTGTAACCACCCTGTGTGCCATCTATCTTTCAGAGCTTGGTGTTGTGGGAGCCATCCTTGCCCTCTTCATCGGAGCCTCTGTAGCAGGAGGCCTTGCAGGACTCTCGGGCTTCCTACGCATGAAATGGAATACCAGCGAACTCATCACCTCGTTCCTTGTTTCCAATGCTGTTGTGCTGGTGGTGAACTACCTCATCGCAGGGCCTTTCATGGACCCTTCAACCAGCCTCATAGCAACGAGGAAAATCCCTGAGTCCTTCAGGCTCTCTGTGTTACTTCCCCCATCGAGTCTCAGCACTGCCTTGTTCTTCGCTCTTGTTGCAGTCATAGCGGTCCATATCTACCTCTACAAGACTAAAAGTGGATATGAGCTTCGCATGACAGGCCTGAACAGTCGTTTCGCCAAGTACGGTGGTATCAACACTAGAAAGTTCATTGTACTGCCCATGTTCCTCAGTGGGTTCCTCTATGGTCTGGGTGGTGGCTTTGCCATCTATGGGACCTATTTCTCCACCATCAAGGAGTTTTCCACAGGCATGGGATGGAATGGCCTTGCTGTCGCCCTGATAGCAAAGAGCAATCCCTCAATGGTAATCCCTGCGGCCTTGTTCTTTGCCTACATAGAGGCAGGGGCACGCAGTGCCATGCTGCACTCCGATGTCACCTTTGAGATAGCGGCCATCGTGCAATCGCTCGTGTTCTTCCTCATCAGCAGTGAGGTCCTGCTCACCCTGTTTGAAAAGAAGAGGAGGAACGCCTGATGCAATTCACCATCCCCATGCTCCATAGTGCGGTGACCATCATGACCCCTCTCTTGCTCGCTTCGATGGGTGGCCTCTTTACCGAGCTTTCAGGCATGCTGAACATTGCCTTGGAAGGGTTGTTGCTGATGGGCGCTTTCTGCTCGGTCATCTTCACCCATTACACGGGCAGCATGGTAATGGGAACCTTGCTTGGTATCGGGTGCACCATGCTCCTCGCTGCCATCCTGGCCTCTGTTACCTTGAACCTGAAGTCCAACGTCTTCATCACCGGTCTTGCTGTAAACCTATTCGCTTCTGGCCTGACGGTAGTGCTATCGTTCGCCTTGTTTGCCAATAAGGGGGTGGTGGTCTTTGACAACATACCCTCCCTTCCCCTCTTGGGAACACCGGCCTTGGCAAGGATCCCCATACTTGGGGATATCTTCATCGGGCACTCAGCATTTGTCTACCTGAGCTGGCTGTTGCTTGCCATCAGCTACTTTGTCCTCTATCGAACACCCTTTGGCTTTAGAATCCGGGCAACAGGATTGCACCCAGAAGCTCTCTCCTCCTTGGGCATGTGCCCTAACCGTTATAGATTCGCCTCCTTCCTCATCTCAGGCTTCACCTGTGGACTTGGAGGGGCTCTTCTTACCCTCAACCTGGGGGCCTTTGTTCCTAACATCACAGCAGGTAAAGGGTGGATAGCACTTGTGGTAATCTTCCTAGGAAACAAGAAGCCCTTAGGACTTCTCATAGCAGCTTTCATCTTTGGCCTCTCTGATGCCTTCTCCAACTATGCACAGGGGGCCTTGAACATCCCTGCTGATTTTATCCTGGCCATCCCGTATGTATTCACCCTCCTGGCAATGGTAGGATCCTCCATCTATGCAAAGAAGAAAGGGGCCATCGAGTCGTAGGGACAAAGAAGGCCCTGTCCATACATATTCTCTCGAATATGTGAAGACAAGGCCCTACCCTATATTCAGTATTTTCTTCTCGTATCCCTTACATCTTTCTAATACGTCGGCAACGACTGGTACCCTGCTGTCTCATAGCTGGAAAAGGCATAATCAACCTCATGGTTTGTCTCCAGTGCCTCCCGTTGCCTGCCTAGCCAAGCCTTGAGATAATCCAGTCGTTCTATGATGTGGGCAAAATAGGTCAGGGTGATAGCGATCTCACTCTGTTTTGCAAAGGTGCGCCAGATATCGATAAAGTCTATCTCCAAACTTACATACCTGCCGATCATCAGCCTAAGAGCCCTCTCCCAATCAAGGATAAGGTCACTTTTAATGTCTGTGTTTTTGAAGTGTTGTCGTATTTCTCTTCCAAGATAGACCTTGTCAGAAAGAAGATCCAAAGCATCACAGAGCCATCCATACTGGGCTTTCAGTGAAGCATCGGAAAGATTAGCAACCAAAGGCCTTGCCGTCTCAGCTATCCCCTTGATGGTACCAAGTGTTTCTTCTGAAAGAGAGAATAGGGGCCTCATTAGGTGATGACTCTCCTTGTCCAAAACTCCGCTTACCCCTTCTGGCAGTGCCTTGAAATAGTGCAGGTCCTTGGGAGGAAGCGGAAATGTAAGCATCCTACCCTGTAGGGGCTCATCGAACAGGGCTATCACACACTGGCTACGATTCTTTGACCAGAGGGCAGGAAGACGGTGAAGTGAGGGAAGGAGGGTATGCAGTTGCTCTAGGGAGGGCTCTTTCATGCAAAGGGCAAAAGACCTGCTCAATGCATCATGGCCAGGATCCTTGCCCGTCCAACTTATCTGACTGGATGCTGCATAGGAGAAGTAGGAGAAGGAAGGCATCGCATAGGAGCCATGGTCACCCCAATCGCAAAGCAGCATCCCCTGCGTACCCTGCTCTATCCCTTCAAGGGTAAGGTCCATGATGTTCCTGTAGGCTCCCTCCTGTCTGGGGAAGAGGCTATTCCAAGCACCGGTCCCTGGGCATACCCAGAAGGCTTTTTTTGCCTTGGAAAACTTAGCGGGAGTTGGAAACGCTTCAAGAGGATCGTAGATCCAATCAAGAAAAACAATGTCGTCAGGGACCTGTTCGAGCAGTTCAGGATGATGTAGGACCACGTCTCCGAACACCATTAGGGTTTTTCCTTGTTTTTCTGCAAGGGAGCGTAAGCGCAACAGATGTTGCAGATACAGAGGGCCCTGTCCCATCTTTTCCATCAGGGCGGAGCTCTTGTCCGAACCAAGGTCGTACGTCTCATCAGAATCCACGTTGAGGATGGAAGAGGTGAAGTTGGGCAGGAACTCTGCATACATCCTGTCAAGCAGGGTGTAGCTCTCCTCGACACTTGGGGAGAGCGTCCAGTACAGGTCGCTCTCACGAAGATGTCGGTACCCCTTGGTGGTGAGCAGTCGGTTACAGTGCCCAAATGACTGAAGGTTCGCCTGAAGCTCAATGTAGTGCTCCCTACACCAAGCATCCAGGATCCTTATCTCTTCTGCGGTGATGGGATCTGTTCCTTCATGCACATCTGAAAGGAAGGAGAAGGCAAAGGTGTGTTCTATATAGAGTTGAAGCACATTCAGCTTCATGGAAGCTAAGGTGAGTGCAACCTCCTTGAGATACTCCAAGGTATGGACTCTTCCCCGTGAGATGTCGATCATCACACCACGGTTATCCAAGACAGGCCAGTCCTCGATTGTAAGGCATCTGATAGCATCCCCACTCTGGCTGACCACCTGTTTCCAAGTAATGTACCCATAATACAGACCGCACTCTGTGGTGCTTATGATTGAAACTAGATTGGGTTCCACTACCAGGGCATACCCCTGAGGGTGGGAGGGGACCTTACACAATGCAAGATCTATTTTTCTATCCTGTTGTTTGGTTTTCTCTATATGTATAAAAAATCGATTGTCCTGAGTCTTCTCTGTATTCGTTACTTCTATCGTTGCAAGAGGCAAAGTCTGGCTAAGTTGCGCCCCTAGCTTGGAGGAGTTGGTGGTTATGGCCAGCACTCCCTCTTGCAGATTGAAGCTCCCCGGAACATAGGTAATGCTCTGAGGGTTGGGAAGTAGTGAATAGGGTTTAGTATCTTTCATAATCATCTCCAGGGATAGGCACGGTCCCAAAGGTTCGTGCAGTTGCCAGTCCATAAGGTGGTGTATCCCTCATGGGCCTGATAGGTATCCATTTTCATATCGATGTCCTCACCTTTTGTTAGGGCGAGCCTTTGGTTGTTCAGCCAGATGACTGCCTCAGCAAACCGTGATGAGGCATGGGCAAAGAAGTACAGGGCCCCTTCTCGACCGATGTCCACGGCCTCTTTTTCCCACAGCTCGGTAAAGCGGTGGCGTAGGGCTAGGAAGTCACGATAGAGCAGTTTGATGGCGATTATCCACCCAAGGATGCTGCTCTCGTCAACATCGTCTGAGGCAAAGGCTTCTCGTATCTCATAGCTGAGCATCCCCTTGCGTCCGACAAACTCCAGGGAGGCTGCAGCCTGTACCAGTTCCTGGTGGAATGTCAGACTAGCGCGACTCTCACTGAAAGAGAGCAAAGCCCTGCTTGCCAGATCTTGCACCTTTCGGAACGTATCCTGTGCAATGGGTGGATACCTGTCGTCTCCCACTATGGTCAGGCCTTTGAACAGGTCATCAAACAGGGCATAGAAGGATTGGCTCTTGAAGGTGTTGGTTATGGAAGGCAGGAGATTGATCTCCGAGAGGAGGTCAAACCCTTCCTTCTGCTTCTTATCGACAAAGAAGAGCTTTGCCATTGCTTCGTCCAATACCGCTTGTGTGGTAGTGCCTCCGTTGTAGGCATGTTCAGCACCCACTACGAACCCATGATAACTAAAGGAGATCGGCTGATGATGGCCGTAGTCACCCCAGTGGGTAACCAATACTCCCTCAGTCTGGCGTTTGCATCCCTCAAATATGTAGTTCTTCAAGTTTGCATTGGCATTCTGTACCCGGGGAAAGAGGCCATTCCAAGAGCTGGTTCCAGGAGCAACCCAGAAGGGTTTCTTCTTTCCGTCATGGTTATCCAAGGAGGGAAAATGCTCAAGGGGGTTATAGTTCCAGTCGATGAAGAACACATCCTCATCGACTTCATCCTGTAGCCCGGGATGTGTATTGAGGCAGTCGCCCCAGATGAAGACCTGAGTCGCCCCATGCTTACGGGCCAAGGCAGCGACTGCGTTGATATGCTCCAAAAAGACCTTGCGCGAGCCCTTGTCCCCTACAGCCTTCTTGCTGTATCCGGTACCCAGGTCGTACGCCTCATCAAGATCGAGGTTGATCGTCTTGGAGGTGAACCACGGCATGACCTCCCCTAGGATATCATCGAGCAAGCAGTAGACATCGGGGTTTCCAGCACCGAAGCTAAACAAGGCCGGGCCTTCTGCGAGCTCCTGATAGCCAGGATTACGCACCAGACCATGCACATGCGAAAGGCTCTGGATGTTTGGCTGCAACTCAATGCCGAAGCGTTTGCAGAGAAGGTCAAGCCAAAGGACCTCTTCCTTATCGTAGTATCCATTGAGAATGCCCAGGCTTGGATGACTCTCCAGGATATAGCAATCTTCCATATAGAGCTGCAGCATGGTGTACTTATAGGATGCAAGAAGGAGTACTATCTCCTCCAATTTCTTTCGGGTAGGAATTTTCCCTCGTGAGACATCGAGCATCATGCCCCGAATGGGAAGAGAGGGATAATCTTTGATTATCACACAGGGGAGACTGCTGCTCTTCTGGAGCCAAAGTTGGCGGAGCGTGGCTATGGCATCACGAAAGCCAGATTCACCCTCTGCACTGATCAAGACAGCATTGGGTTGTATCTCCAGCCTGTATGCCTGGCTCTGTAGTCGCTGAGAATGGGCAAGATCCTTGGGGACCTCTACATACTTGGTATCGAGTTGGATGCTCACACCCTGTTCGGTTACATACGGAAGCAAAGCCTGACAATAGAGTTGCAACGAAGGGGGAATCGTACGAATGGAGAAGCCCAAGAGGGCATCACAGGTTTTGTCTTGTTTAGTTACATGTTTGGGTTGTGGTATAAAATGCACAGCAATCTGCCTTTTTGATCTGATATCGATATACAGCAAAATTTGTGTATACATATAAAAAATAATAAAGAAAAAGAAAAAATGAAATATAGAAAAAAGAATACGAGAGAATACGAAAAAATGAGAATGTAGCGAATGAGAAACCAGGAGGGAAAAAGAACAAGAAAAAGAAGTAATAAACCTATCAGATGAGAGCACAGAGAACGAACATGAAAAGAGAGAGGTAGCCGCTACCTTTTGTTAAAGTAGCGGCTCCTCCTTACACTACAGATTACTTGGCCTTGATCATTCCATGCAACAGCTGATAGACGACGAAGTTGTCATCACCGGCGGAGTTGCGGTAGAGGTTCTCAGGACCTTCCCAGACAGTGCGCAGGCCATTGCTGGTCAGGTTACGGCTTTCCTTGGTATAGATGGGAAGCACGGGAAGCAGTTCGTTGTAAGCAATGGCAAGGTCACTGATGATCTTGCGCTGGGCAGGAACATCCCAACCCTTGACGGAGTTTTCGATGAGCTCTGTGAAATTTACTGTTCCACGGGAGGTCTTCTGGACCATCGGGAAGGAGATTCCTACACCACCGGATCCAGTGTTGCTAGCCAAGAGAGGACCTTCGTAGGCATACATGGGATGGGGCTGTCCGGTTCCAAAGAAGGACATTGCCATCTCAAACTTACCACTGTTGATATTAGGAGTTCTCTGAGTCGACTCAATGCCGTTGAAAGCAGTCTTGATACCAAAAGCTGTCAGCTGCTGAGCAACTTCAGTGGCTGCTGTGGAGGCATCGGCCCAACCACTGGGGCATTGCAAGGAGAGCTCAAAAGCCTTGCCATTGGAGAGATACCACTGGTCCCCCTTCTTGGTAAGACCAGCATCACGAAGCAGGGAAGCTGCTTTGGCTGGGTCAACTTGATATGTATTCAACTTGTCCACATCAACCCAAGAGGCGGTTACGCCATCGCCAAGGCCGGTAGCATAGTGGACACCAACAGAGACACCGGGAAGTGCCAGCTGGCCAATTCGGTCACGGTCTATGACATAGGCCATTGCCTGACGTACACGTACATCATCGAGGGGTTTGAGGGCATGGTTGAAATAGACAGCCAAACCATCAACACCAGGAAGCTGCACAAAGCTGTAACCAGCACGCTCAAAAGCGAGCATGGATGAAGCTGGGAATACATGGGTCAGATAATCCATCTGTCCACTGAGCACGAGAGGGGTAAGATCGGGCACGTTACCATTGTAGATGGTAAGGGTCTTGAACTTAACCTTGTCAGCGAGGAATGAGTTGGGGTTCAAGGGCATCTCGATGCTTGCCTGGCTTACCTTGGCAGGATCGATGTAGTAAGGACCGGTAGCATTGACCATGGTAGGTCTGAAAGAGTTGAAATCAGCTACAAGGTTCTTCCACTCCTGAGAAGAGGAATCCAAGCCCTTCTTGACCAGGGCAGAGGTCTTCTCTGCATACGCACCATAGGTCAGGGTATCGACGATAGGCTTGCGCAGTGCATTGCGGACAAAGAGAGGAGTAGGATTCTTGATGGCAAAATCCACCGTGGTGTCAGAAACTACTGTTACGTCCTCTATGTAGCTCCATGCAGGGTTTCCCATCAGGCGGTAGATGTAGAAGGTTGTCCAGACATCCTTCGCCGTCACCTTCTCTCCGGTAAGCCACTTGGCATCCTGCAGTTCAACATGCATGACTTTTGCCGCTTCATCAATCTTCCAGCTTTTTGCCAGCATGGGCGTATATTCGCCTGTTGCATTGACATACAAAGCCAAGGGAAGCTGGTGCATTTCACGCCAGAACTTCAGTTCAATGGCATTGGCAACAAACATGTTGTAATGCCCTGTAGGGGGGATCGGATACGGCCAGCCACCAGCAAAGGTAGGAGCCAGAACAGGACCTGCACTTACAGGGGTAGCAGGTTCGCTTGCTCCCTGTGCCATGAGGGGCACAACAGTAAGGGCAAACAACAAGCACATAGTAATCAGAATTCCAATAACATTCTTTCTCATATCAACCTCCTTGATTGAATCATGAGTCTTTTCTATCGTGTCTTTCCCTAAGGATAAGAAACACTCCCAACATCGTTAAGATCAAACCCAACGCAATATTAATAATGGTAATCAGACGCTCGGCACTCCCTCCCTCCTGAAAAGGAAATATCCAAACACTCAAGATCAAAATAACCAACCCTATGGGAAGCATGAGGCGGGCAAACATTCTCAATATCTCCCCTTTCATCTTCCCTCCTTCTCAGCGGCCGACTTCTTTCCCTCTTCACCAAACAGGTGGCAGGAGACAAACCGGTCAGCTCCTACTTGCAAAAGAGCTGGAACCTTCTTATCGCACAACCCTGGCATCATTTCCGGACACCTGGGGGAGAGCGAACACCCTTGGGGTATCTGCTTGAAGGAAGGGATATCAACACCCTTCAGATCATAGCTATGCTCATCCTCAACTCTTCCGGCAGAGAGAATCGCCTTGGTGTACGGGTGGTGAGGATCCCCTATCATGCCTTCGGTCGGCCCTAGCTCCACTATCTGACCCAAGTACATGACAGCGAGGCGCTGTCCCCATGCAAAGTATCTGCCCAGGGCAAGGTCATGGGTGATATAGAGGTAGGCAACGCCAAGTTCTTCCTGGATCTTCTTGAGCGTCGCAAGCAAGCTGATGCGTAGCGACGTGTCGATCATGCTGGTAGCCTCGTCGACCACAATGAACTTGGGATCCATGGAGAGGACCCTCGCAATGGAGACTCTCTGACGCTGTCCCCCTGAAAGGTTGGCCGGGTACTTGTCGATGAAGTCCTCAACAGGGGTAAGGCCAACCATCTCCAACAGACGAACCACCTCAGCATAGAGAGCGCTGAAATCATGAATCTTCTTGTGCTGGCGTATGGGGGCAGCGATCATATCAAAGACCATCTGGGTCGGGTTGAGCGACTCGTAGGGGTTCTGGTGGATCATCTGGACGTCTTTACGAAAGGTTTTCCACTCTTCCTTACGGAGTGAAGAGACCTCTTCCCCCTTATAGGTAAAAGTGCCCCCGCTATACTCCTGCAGGCCTGCAAGAATCTTACCCAGGGTAGTCTTACCACACCCAGACTCCCCTACTACGCACACAGTCTCTCCAGCATCGATAGCCAGGTCGATGGAACGCAGAATATCTACAGTCCCGCTCTTGCGGTTGTGAAAACTCTTTTGCAGATCAGTTATTTCAATGAGTGACATCAGTGACCTCCTTCAGGAGATGGCAGGCAGCCCACCGATCCTGTCCAACTTTTCTGAGTTGTGGAACTTCTTGTGTGCAGCGGTCAAAGGCGAACTCACACCTGGGGGCAAACAGGCATCCCTCTATCTTCTCTACAAGGTCGGGAGTCGAGCCAGGGATGGAGTAGAGCTGTTCGAACGAGGCATCAAGGGAAGGGATAGCCTTGAGTAACCCTTTGCTGTAAGGGTGCTGGGGATCAGAGAAAAAAACCTTAGTTGGGGCATTCTCCACAACAGCCCCTGCATACATGGTCACAACCCTATCAGCAAGCTGAGTCACGATGCCGAGGTCGTGGGTGATGAACATCATGCTGAACCCTTGGGATGCACGAAGCGAATTCAAGAGGTGCAGGATCTTCTTCTGGGTTATCAGGTCGAGGGCCGTGGTCGGTTCATCAAGGATGACCAACTGCGGATCGAGCAGGAGAGAAAGGGCCATCAGTGTCCTCTGCTTCATTCCCCCTGAAAGCTCATGGGGATACGCGTTGAGCACGGTATCGCTATCAAGAAATACCAGTTCCAACAGCTCCTTCGACCGCTTGATCACCTCTTGGGTGTTTGCATGAGGGTTGTGGGCCAAGGCAGTGTCGATGAATTGTGTCTGTATCTTGGTTACAGGATTGAATGAGCTTTGCGAAGCCTGGAACATCATGACAATGTTGTTCCAGCGAATCTTGCGCATCTCCTTCTCACTGAGGTGGTTCAGGATAACCTCTTCCTCTCCCTTCCTACGGAAGACCACAGAACCGTTTGAAATGGCGGCATTGGGGCTGAGCATCTGCACGATGCTGGTAGCCAGCGTCGTCTTTCCACATCCGGACTCGCCTATGACAGCTACTGATTCCCCATAGCCTATGCTCAGGGATGCTTCAAAGACTGCCTGGAGCTTACCTCGCTTGGTGCGATATTCTATGGAGAGGTCTTGTATTTCCAGAAGGGCATCTTCTTGTCTTGTCATCGTGGTACTCCTCATTTTCTCAGCCCTGGATTGAAAAACTCTTCCATCGACCTGGAGATCCAAACCAAGGAGAGGATCAAAAGGCAGATGACAATGGTTGGGGCCAGCAAGAACCAAATGGCATCAGGGTTGTAGATGACTCCCTGGTTCCAGGCCACGTTGATCATCACACCCCAGTTCTGATCGAGGGGAAGCAAACCCAAGAACACCAACCCCACTTGAGCATAGATTGCTGCACGCATGAGCAGGGTGAAATTAGCTACGATAAGCCCCATCATATTGGGCAGCACTTCCTTGAAGATGATATAGAGCTTGGGCATATCCAACATAAAGGCAACCTCGATGAAGTCCCTGTTTCGTAAGGATAACACTTGGGCCCGTACAGTACGGTAGATCCCTGCCCAGGAGAGTATTGCCAGCACAAGAGCTAGGGCTAGGGCATCAAGGGTGAAGAAGCCGGACAGGACCACAAGCAAAGGGAAGCGCGGGATGGTAAGCCATACATCGGCGAAGAAGAGCAGGATTTCATCAAGCTTCCCCCCTACCAAGGCAGAGAACGAGCCGAGGAATATACCCAGCACCACAGCGATGCTAGCAGTCAGGAAGGCCATGACCAGCAGTTCCCTACCCCCTGAGACTATCTGAGCCCAGATATCCCGACCCAGGTGGTCTGTACCTAAGAAATGTTCTGCAGAAGGTGGTTTCAACAGCTGACCGGGGTCGCTGATGGTATCCAGGGGAAACCAGATGGGACCAAAGACCGACATCAGGATGATGGCCAACAGGAGAAAGAATCCAAAAGCCCCAATTGGGTCTCCGAAGATAGCTGAACGCAGATGACGCAAATTGCGGCTCAGGCGTGTTGTTGTAGTTAGATTGAGCTCTGCAGCTGTCAGTGGCTTAGACATGCTTGCTCCCTCCCTGTGCCCTGATACGGGGATCTAGGACGCTATAGACGAGTTCTGCCAAGAGGTTTGACAAGACAATGGCGATGGTCATGACAAGGAAGATGCCTTGCATAAGAGGGTAGTCCCTATTGGTGGTAGCCTTGAGCAACTCAAGCCCAATCCCCTGATAGACAAACAACTGTTCGATGATCAAAGATCCACCGATGATAAAACCAAGGCGCATGGCAAATTCAGTTGCTATGGGAAGCATGGCGTTTCGCCCGATATATGAGGAGAGGATCTTCTTGGGATGCAAACCCCTGGCCCGCGCTATGATGGCATAGTCAGCATTCAGACACCCTGTGGTGCTTCCCTTCATCAGGATCACCCAGATGCCGATCTGAGAGAAGAAGTAGGTTGTGATGGGACCGAACCCATGCTCAAAGACACTCTTGATAAAGGGCCAGTTGAAGCCTTCGGTAAGGCCGGCATCATAGTTTCCCCGCATCTGGAATATCGGGATGATGCTTTTCGTCCCACCCCAGGTGAATACACCAAAAAAGAGAATGATGAAAATTGCTATGAGGAAATCGGGAATTGCGCTCAGGAACGAACTCAAACCCGATATAATCGGTTCGTACCAAGAGTCACGCCGATATGCTGAGATGGCTCCCAACACTACCCCTACGAGAAAAGAGAGGATAAGGCCGGTTCCCACGGTAAAGAGCGTCCAAGGCAGGCGAGATGCGATGATTGTGGAGACCTTTACCCCAGGGGAGAGGAACGAAGTACCAAAGTCCAACCGGACTGCGGCATTGAGATACTCGACATACTGGATAAATATGTTTTTGTTCAGGTCGATGGAAAAGAGGGAGACTGCCCGCGAATTAGCCTCCTGATAGGTCATCCCATACTGTACGACCAGATTCTGGATGTACTGTTCTATCGGATTTGACGGCATGAGGCGGATGAGAAAGAAAATGAGAGTGGTGACTACCCATACCGTAAATAGCACCTTGAAGATTCTGGTGGCTATATACCACGCTGTATCTCGATTCATGATTGTCTCCTGTCTATACCAGATAAAAGGGTCTCAATATACTCATTTGCCACCAACAGGACAGCTCCCTTGGCAGGAAGCGAAACATGTTCTTGGGCAAGAATGGTGATGGGGTACGGGGAATTGGCGAACAAGGCGGTAATTTCATCCATCGCAGCTTGGGGGATATCGGTAAAGAGGCCGCCGGTCAGGAATACCTGTTCAGGGTCAAAGAAATACATACCTTTGAGGATTGCTTCCTTGAGCATCTCCATAAGCCTTACAGGGTCCTGATGGGTGCTATTCTCTTCCGCCAAATCCTGAATGATACGATTTGAGAAGTATATCTCCCCAGAAGATCCATTGAAGCCTCTGAAAAGCTCTCCCTCTATGGCTATGCCACATCCGATACCAAAGGGTTTTACATTCACCACAATTACCATCGAGGATGAATATGCATGATTGTCGGCAGAGTGACAGTAGACAGCAGCACAGTTTGCATCATTCTCTACAATGATGGAAAGAAGGGGAAATGCGTCCCGAATCCTGGAGCTGAACCCTTTGACCTTCCAAATCTTGGGAACTTCCATCTCCATGACAGTGCGCTTGAATGAGGAGAGGTCTCCATTGGAGTCGACCACCGACTTAACTGCTATGCCCACCCCTTTGATATTCTCATGCACCAATGTGAACTGTTGGACCAGTTCAATAACTTTCTCGGTTAGTTTTTCAGGTGGGCAATCAGTCATCGGGATGCGTTGGTAGTGAATCTCCTGGTCAGCCAGCCCGATGACATGGGCATCAATAAAGGTCTCTTCCAGATACAGGCCAAGAAAAAAGGCTACCTCATTATCCAGTTCAAGGTACTGACCGGGTTTGCCAACCCGTACAGTCTGGATACATTTTTCTGAATTGATGATGAGGTTCTGCTTTCTGAGGTCGTTC
>Ga0209414_1000712_pt1 | contig 16265 bp, 18 predicted proteins | sample LakVidmifraction_4_FD_181154 | JGI IMG/M metagenome (GOLD analysis project Ga0209414, IMG submission 181154) | Hypersaline microbial communities from Lake Vida, Antarctica - Brine Hole Two &gt;0.2 micron (SPAdes) (version 2) | ecosystem: Environmental > Aquatic > Non-marine Saline and Alkaline >... | reverse complement strand
CTTTGCCGCAGTTGGGCGACTGTGATGGCCAGGGCGACCGCGTGGCGCTACTTGCGGGAGCGGCCAAAGCCTTGGACGATGCTGGGACCAAGGTATTCCTGGATGTGGGTCACTCGACATGGCTCAGTGTCGACGATGCGGTGGCCCGTATCGGCAAGGTGGGAATCGAGCACCTTGCCGGCTTTGCCACGAACACGTCGAACTACAACCTGACGGCCGACGAGCAGGCGTGGGGAGACAAGGTGAGCGCGAGCATCGGGCTCCCGTACCTTGTCGACACGTCGCGTAACGGCAACGGATCCAACGGCGAGTGGTGCAATCCGCGTGGCCGGTCCATCGGCCAGAGCCCAGCCATTCTGGGAAGCGACCGCATGTTCGCTGCGGTGTGGACCAAGGTGCCGGGGGAGTCGGACGGTACCTGTAACGGTGGACCCGTCGCAGGGGCGTGGTGGGAAGACATCGCGCTCGAGCTGGTGCGCAACGCGCGGTGATATTTGGGACCTCAGGCAGTGGCTTTCTTGAGCGCCGAGGGGGGAAATTTCCTGATTAGATAACGATTCGGTGATTTTTTCGGCGTAGTGTTGCCAGATCGTGCCCTTGCCCCTACGGTAAATACAAGCGCTTGCATCGCCGCAAACATTTGGGTTTTGGCTATGCAGGCACTGTCTCACCCAAGCTCTGTCGGGCAACGGGAGAGAATCTCAGCAACTTCAATGAAGAGGAGGCATGTAGCTCATGAAGAAAAGCTCATTAGGCCTGGTCGCGGTTGCCGCGGCGTCGGGCCTGTTTATCGCTGGTTGTTCGTCCAGCGCAGACCCAGCACCTAACTCTACCCCTGCGGGTAGCGCTTCCGGCGGCGGCGCGGCCATGGCCGCGGGCTGTGAGGACTACGCGCAGTACGGCACCTTTGACGGCTCAGAGGTAGAGGTTTACGCCACTATCCAGGGTCAAGAAGCCGATGACCTGGTCACGTCCTTCGTCCAGTTCGAAGAGTGCACCGGTATCACCGTTAACTATGTTGGCACGCAGGAGTTCGAGACGCAGATCAACGTCCGCGTCGAGGGTGGTGACGCGCCAGACCTGGCGATCTTCCCGCAGCCCGGACTGCTTTCGCGCATCGTCGCAACCGGCAAGGTAATTCCCGCGCCGCAAGCGGTCGCGGACAACGTCGATAAGTTCTGGTCTGAGAGCTGGAAGCAGTACGGCACCATTGACGACACGTTCTATGCCGCACCGCTCATGGCTTCCGTCAAGGGCTACATCTGGTACTCGCCCAAGGAATTCGCGGACAAGGGTTACGAAGTTCCCGCGACCTGGGGCGACATGATGACGCTGTCCGAGAAGATGGCTGCAGACAACGACTCTCCGACGTACCGCCCGTGGTGCATCGGCTTCGAGTCGGGCGACGCGACCGGTTGGTCAGGTACCGACTGGATCGAGGACATCGTTCTTCGCCAGGCTGGTCCCGAGGTCTACGACCAGTGGGTTGCTGGCGACGTGAAGTTCTCTGACCCGCAGATCGTCAAGGCGTTTGACACCTTCGGTGACATCGCCAAGAACGATAAGCTCGTCAACGGTGGCTTCGGTGGACCTGCGTCGATCGTTTCCACCTCGTTCAACGACGCCGGCCTTCCGATTCTGGACGGCAACTGCTCGCTGCACCACCAGGCCTCTTTCTACGAGGCACAGTGGCCCGAGGGCACCAACGTCGCTGAAGATGGCGACGTGTGGGCCTTCATCGCACCTCCGGTCAACGCCGGCGATCCTGCCGCTGTCACCGGTGGTGGCGAGTTCGTGGCCGCGTTCAACGAGGAGCCAGCTACTGCTGCACTGCAGGCGTTCATGGCCTCAGACACCTGGGCAAACACCCGCGTGTCACTCGGTGGCGTGATCTCGGCAAACAAGGGTCTAGACCCTGCCAACGCCAGCTCGCCCATCGGTGAAGCATCCATCAAGATCCTGCAGGGTGAGGACACGGTGTTCCGATTCGACGCCTCAGACCTCATGCCCGCAGCAGTTGGCGCCGCGTCCTTCTGGACCGGCATCACCGACTGGGTGATTGGCACCAAGGACACGCAGCAGACTGTCGCGTTCATCGACAGCACGTGGCCGTAGGTCGCTAGCAGGACAACACGTGCCGGCCGGTCCTTAGGGGCCGGCCGGCATTCCACCTGAACACCCGAAGGGAACCGGCAATGGCGCCGACATTACTGCTAGGACAGGTGGGGGAAGCCCAGATCCTCGCCGCAGACAATTTCTGGACTGAATCCGCGAGCAAGTTCGGATCTGCGTTTATCGCGATCTTGATCTTCCTCGCTGTAATCGGCCTACTGATATTTTTTGCCGACAAGGCGCCCAAGCGTGGCCGCGATGTGGTTCAGCTTTTGCTGTTCGTTGGGCCGGCTCTGTTGCTGCTCAGCGTTGGGCTGGTGTGGCCCGCAATCCAGACTACGGTTCAGTCATTCCAGAGCGATGACGGCGCGTTCGTCGGTGTCGATAACTTCGTCACAATTTTCCAGGAGCCCGCGGGTCAGATAGTGCTCCGCAACACTCTTGTGTGGACCATCCTGGTCCCGCTGCTCTCGACCTCCATTGGCCTCGCCTACGCGGTATTTATTGATAAATCACGCGGGGAAAAGCTACTCAAGTCCCTCGTGTTTATGCCGATGGCGATCTCGTTCGTCGGGGCCTCAATCATCTGGGGTTTCGTGTATGAGTACCGAGCCGAGGCGTTCCCGCAGATCGGGTTCTTAAACCAAATTCTTTTGTGGTTGGGGCTGCAACCGCACCAATTCATCGCATCTGCGCCCGCCAATACGATCTTTCTCATCATCGTGATGGTTTGGATCCAGACTGGATTCGCGATGGTTATTCTCTCCGCCGCCATTAAGAGCGTGCCGACTGAATTGATCGAGGCTTCCTCACTGGACGGAGCGAGCGCGTTCCAGCGCTTCCGAAACATCACCATCCCCTGGATCCGTGGCTCGCTGGTGGTCGTGGTCACCACGATCACGATTGCCACCCTGAAGGTGTTCGACATTGTTCGAACGATGACCGGCGGCCAATTCAACACTTCGGTGGTCGCCAACGAGATGTACAGCCGCGCATTCCGCCTGGGTCAGCCCGCCATCGGCGCCGCGCTTGCCGTGGTGCTCTTCGTGCTCGTGCTACCCATCGTCATCTACAACGTGCGCGTCCTGCGCAAGCAGAAGGAGGTCCGCTGATGACTGCCGTAATCGACCCGAAAGCGCCGTCCGAACATCTTCCGCTCGGCGATCCCAAAGCCAAGCGTGTCAAGACCCGACTCACCTCCCGGGGCGCGACAATCGGCGCGATCATCATCGCCGCACTCTGGACCATTCCGACTTTCGGACTATTCATTAGCTCGTTCCGGCCCGAAGACAAGATTTCTAACACGGGCTGGTGGACCATCCTCAGCAACTGGGGAGTCACGCTCGACAACTACCAGACGGTGTTGTTCGAATCTGGCGCATCGTCCGCGAACCTCGGCTCGTACTTTGTGAACTCCCTTGTCATCACGATCCCCGCCACGATCTTCCCCTTGGTTTTGGCACTGATGGCAGCGTACGCATTCGCCTGGATTCCGTTCCGCGGTTCGTCGTGGCTATTCGTCATCGTGTTCACACTTCAGATCGTCCCGCTCCAGATGGCGCTCATCCCGCTGCTGCGTATCTTCAATTCGCCGTTGCTGGACATCTCGGGTTCCTTCACCGCCGTGTGGGTCGCGCACACCATCTTTGCGCTGCCACTGGGTATCTTCTTGCTCCACAACTTCATCTCGGAGATTCCGACCGACATCGTGGAAGCAGCGCGAGTCGACGGGGCTAACCACGCACAGATCTTCCGGCGCGTGATCCTCCCCTTGTCGCTCCCGGCAATCGCGTCGCTGGGAATCTTCCAGTTCTTGTGGGTGTGGAACGACCTCCTCATCGCGCTCGTGTTCTCGGGTGGGTCGGTTAACGTCGCGCCGTTGACGCAGAGACTCGCTGAGTTCGCTGGGTCTCGAGGAAGCGACTGGGAGGTGCTGACGGCTGCGGCCTTCGTGTCGATCATCGTGCCCTTGATCGTGTTCTTCAGCTTGCAACGCTACTTCGTGCGGGGCTTGCTCGCGGGCTCGACCAAGGGGTAAGACGTACGCGCGGCGCCCCCAGTGCGAAACCCGAGAGCCGTTTGCGGTATCGGTCGCACGGGGGCGCCGGCACCGAGTTCTTTCCTTTGCGGGCGAACCGCCTAGACTTGACCCGTGAGTGACGCTCCCACCCCCGACCACGCCGAGCCAGTCCCCTCTTTAGAGGAATTGCAACGCACCGCCGTACCCGCGGCGATACGCCATGCCCCCCGCGTGGGACGCGTGATCGGTACCGGCGTGGGCATCGGCATCGCGCTCGGTTTGGTGCTCGGGATTGCGTTGCCTAACTCCACGAACGTGGGCCGGGGCGTCGTCATCCTGCTGCTGAGCCTAGGGTTCGGGATGATCGGTGGGCTGATCACGGGCGTCATCGCGACGCGTATCGATAGACCTCTGGGGAATCAGTCCGATGGTCCGCTATTCCCACAGGACGCGATTGCGACCGAACAAGTAGCCACGCGTGAGCTTGCGGCCGATGCCGTACAGGCGGCCGATGCAGCGGCTGGCGAGGGTGCTGCCACAGCGCCGAGCGCCCACTCGACCGCAACCGACCGCCCGAATGGAGACACCACCTGATGCGACGCGGTGATGGACGCCTGAACCACGATCTGCTGCCCGGAGAGAAGGGCCCACAGGATGCGTGTGGCGTCTTCGGCGTCTACGGTCCCGGGGAGGAAGTATCCAAGCTCACGTACTTCGGGCTCTACGCGCTGCAGCACCGCGGCCAGGAATCAGCTGGAATCGCGACGTCGGACGGGGAGAAGATTCTGGTTTTTAAAGACATGGGTCTGGTATCCCAGGTCTTCGATGAAGGCTCGCTCGCGGCGCTCACGGGGCACATCGCGGTGGGACACGCCCGCTACTCGACGACCGGTGCATCCGTGTGGGCGAATGCCCAGCCGACTCTTGGCCCGACCGCCCACGGTACTGTCGCGCTGGGACACAACGGCAACCTCACGAACACCCAGGAACTGATCGACTTGCTTGTAGAGCGGGAGGGGATGGCCAAGCGGCTCGACCTTCAGGGCGGCAAGTGCACCGACACCGCGGTGTTGACGGCGCTCCTGGGCTCTGACCGCGAGGATACGCTCGCGAAGGTGGCCCTCGAGTTGCTTCCTCACGTGAGAGGCGCGTTCTCCCTAGTCTTCATGGACGAGACCAAACTCTACGCCGCGCGTGACCAGTACGGTGTTCGTCCGCTGATGCTCGGCAAGCTCCCATCGGGGGGCTGGGTGGTCGCGTCCGAGACGCCCGCACTTGACATTGTTGGCGCAGTATTCGAGCGCGAAGTGGAGCCCGGCGAGTTTTTGGTCATTGACGAGAACGGCGTGGAGTCGTTCCGCTTCGCCGAGGCGACTCCCAGGGGCTGCGTCTTCGAGTATGTCTACCTTGCCCGTCCAGACACCTCCATTAGCGGGCGCTCGGTGAACGCCGCGCGGTTGGAAATGGGGCGTACGTTGGCGCGTGAGCACCCCGTCGACGCAGACCTCGTGATCCCGGTGCCCGAGTCCGGCACCCCCGCAGCCGTAGGGTACGCGCAGGAGTCCGGGATTCCGTTCGCACAGGGCCTGACCAAGAACGCTTATGTGGGGCGGACGTTCATCCAGCCGTCGCAGACGCTGCGTGAGCGGGGCATTCGCCTCAAACTCAACCCGCTGCGCGAAGTGATCCAGGGCAAGCGGCTGATTGTGGTTGACGACACCATCGTGCGAGGCAACACGCAGCGAGCCATCATCTCAATGCTGCGCGACGCGGGCGCGGCGGAGGTCCACGTGCGTATTTCTGCGCCGCCGGTGCAGTGGCCATGCTTCTTCGGCATTGACTTTCCGACGCGGGGCGAACTTGCTGCTGTGGGCAACAGCGTCGAAGAGTTACGCCAGCAAATTGACGCTGACTCTCTGGGCCACATTTCGCTCGAAGGCATGATCGCCGCCACTGAACAGGCAGAGGACAAGTTGTGTACCGCGTGTTTCACGGGCGACTACAGCATCGAACCGCCCGTGGAAGCCCGACACCTGCTCATGGCCCAGACGGAAGAGGTTGCGCGGTGACAGCCGACGGAATCACATATGCCGACTCGGGTGTGGACACCCACGCGGGCGACCGCGCTGTGGAACTCATGAAGACGGCGGTTGCGCGCACGCACGGACCAGAGGTGCTCGGCGGGGTGGGGGCGTTCGCGGGCCTCTTCGACGCATCGGCGCTCAAGTCGTACGACCGACCGCTGCTTGCGTCGTCCACCGATGGCGTGGGCACCAAAATTGTGATCGCTCAGCAGATGGGTGTACACGACACGATCGGCCAGGACCTGGTCGCCATGGTCGTCGACGACATCGTGGTTTGTGGTGCTAAGCCCCTGGTCATGACTGACTACATTGCGTGTGGCAAGGTGGTCCCTGAGCGTATTGCTGACATTGTGCGTGGCATCGCCGAGGGTTGCCAGATGGCCGGTACCGCGTTGGTCGGCGGCGAGACAGCTGAGCACCCTGGCGTGATGGGAGCAGGCGACTACGACGTAGCCGGAGCGGCGATGGGGGTCGTGGAGGCCTCGGCTCTGCTAGGGCCTGACAAGGTGGTCGCCGGCGACGTGGTGGTTGCCATGGCATCGTCAGGGCTGCATTCCAACGGCTATTCGTTGGTGCGATCCGTCGTGAAGCACGCGGGTTGGGCACTCGACACTGACGTGCCAGAGCTAGGACGCCGGTTGGGTGAAGAACTACTGGAGCCCACGCGCATCTACGCGCAACTGTGTGTGGATCTGGCCGCGTCCATCGGCGGCCTGCACGCATTCAGCCACGTCACTGGAGGGGGGCTTGCCGCGAATGTGGCGCGCGTTATCCCCCAAGGTCTAGCGGCGACAGTCGCGCGTGATGCCTGGGACCTCCCCGCTATTTTCTCGTTGGTGCGCTCAGCGGGCAAAGTTCCGTGGAATGACCTTGAGTCCACGCTCAACATGGGCATCGGCATGGTCGCGATTGTCTCCGCTGACCACGCTGATGCGCTCATGGTGCAGTCAGCCGCCGCAGGAGTCCCCGCGTGGGAACTCGGCGAGGTTATCGCTGATGACGCGCGCGCAGTTTCAGGCGACGTTATCCGCGGCGCCAAGGGCGTCGACGGCGGGGCCGTGTATCTGAGCGGCGCCTACCGGGCCTAGCTTCCGCCTGTCGTACCAAAGTCACGGCGCAGTGAACTGGGGCTCGGATTCGTTGAGGGAAATACAAGGTGTAGGGCAGAGAACCGTGACATCGGTACGTTGGAGGTGTCACGACGTGACCCGCCGCGGCGAACGTCGGTCTCCAGGGCGCATCGAATCTCACTCACGACCCTTTGCGCGCTACTGAACACGTCGCTCGACGCAAAGCGCAGTACGCGATAGCCCGCGAGCACTGCCGCGCGGTCGCGACGGCGGTCCTCAGCAAAGGCGCGCTCATCTGAGTGGTAACTACGCCCGTCGACCTCGACGACAAGGCGACCAGCGACCAAGAAGTCGACCCGCCCAATCCCAGGGAGCGAGACCTGAGTCTCAAATGGGATCCGATTCCTGATCAACTCGACCCGGGTCAGAGTTTCCAGCGGACTTTGGCACAGCGGGTCGGCTCGCTTGAGAAGCCACGAACGCCGGGTTGTTCCCGAGATCGAGAATGACTTGACGTCCTCCATGGAGATCACTCCGCGGTTTAGAGCTGCGTCGACACTGACGAGGTGCGCGGCGGACGGGAGGCAAAGTCCAGCCGCATCAACGGCCTCAGCCGGGAGGTGGCGACGCAGGGGTAAGGCGCTGCCGAAGTGTCTCACCACGGAACGTGGAGGCTTGGAATTGCGACCCGAAAAGCTTCTGTGCGAGTCAAACGCAAGGTGAATGCGCGAGTCTCTACTGAGCAAAGGAAGTCCGAGTTGCTGGAGAGCTGTGACGCACGTGGCGATCCCGCCCCAAGCTACTTCCGCGATTCGCACTTGACTCGCATCGCTGAGCGCGTAGCAACCCCGGCTCACCCTGAAGATCTCCTGCGCGCGGACGGCCGACGCCACTTCCCGCCGCGTTGCACCGGCACTGAAGAGATCGTTCAGCCTCGCGACGCCCTGGTAGTCGGAGAGCAGGCGGCGGATATCCACTGACCCACCATGCCGGCTAGCGCCATCCGCCGGGGGTTATCCACAGCCTCGTCAAGCACAACTCGCTTGAGTCGGCGTACGGAAGTCACGGTGCTGGCGTGCCCACTCTCAGTTCCGCACTCCGAAATGGGGTGCAGATGCTGCGATCCGTGACTTTCGCACGGACGCGCGGCAAGCGGTCAGCAAAAAGGCGGACCCGTAGGCTAAGGGAGAGGATCTGAGAAGCCGGCCGGCTTAGTCCTCGTCGTCGGCCCAGCGAGCGTAGGGGTCTTCCTCAACTTCAACCTCGACCTTGACTGGTCGCGGCGAATCGCTGTGGATCAGCTCTCGCTCGAGTTCACGCAAGTCAGCACCATGCGGCGTGTATTTCAGCTCGCGTGCAATCTTTGCGTCCTTGGCCTTCTGACGACCGCGCCCCATATCGCCGTCCTTTCCACCTTCGCGGACTGCGCGTGCGCGCTCGCCCTACAGAATTAAGTCCTGAACCCGTACTTTACAACGCTTCCGAGGTCCCATGCGACTCCCGGCATTTCGACTATTTAGGAAATCTCGCCAAAACCGCGTCATAGCCCACCAGACGGGCCCTCTCAATAGTTGTGCAGCCCACGCAGGGCACTTACGAACCGAGGGGAATAATGATGGCAGAAACGATCCAGGAGCCGGAAAAGCTCCTGACGCCGAGCGAGGTTGCGGCGATCTTCCGGGTAGACCCGAAGACCGTCACTAGATGGGCCAAGGTCGGCAAACTCTCTTCGATTCGTACGCTCGGTGGTCACCGACGGTTCCACGAGGCCGAGGTTCACGCGTTGCTCGTGGCCGCCCAGGAACAGCGTCACCTGGCTTAATTTTAGATATCGCACGATCATTAGTCGCGGCTCCTGTCCATTGCTGGACGGGGGCCGCTTTGCGTTCGCGAATAAGCGGGAGCGGCGCTGCAGTAGGCCGCGGGAGAGAGTGCTGGTTGGGGAGGCGGGCCGGCGCGGGGCCGATGCTGCGGCAACGCCTCCACACCGCCTCCACACCGCCTCCACGGCTTGTGCGACCGGAGGAGCGACCCTCCACGGGCAAAAATGAAACAGGTGCCAGTTCACTCCCTCATGGACGCCACGACCGAGCCCCCACGCCCCACGCCCCGCGCCGGGCGTACGCTTGCGCCATGACCCACCCGCTCGTCGCCACGGAGTACGACACGCCGTTTGGCGACCTCGCGGTATTGGTGTCACCCGCGGACGCAGTAGTGCGGGCCGCTGGCTTCCACTCCGCCGCGGACATGGCCCTGCGGGTCGCCCCCGCCTTCCGGGCCCGGGGCTGGGAGTTCGGGGAGTCGCCACAGGTCGATGCGGTCATTGAGGCTTGGTTAGGTGGCGATGGGGACGCCCTCAGGACGGTTGCCGTCGAGCAAGACGGCGGCCCCTTCTTCCAGGAAGTGTGGGAGACGATGCGCGCCATCCCGAGCGGCGAGACGCTCTCGTACCAAGAGCTCGCTGAGGCTGCCGGTCGTCCCCGTGCCATGCGCGCCGCAGGCACCGCCTGCGCCCGCAACAACATCGCCCCGTTCATCCCATGCCACCGCGTCGTCAAGTCCGACGGCACGCTAGGGGGTTACGGATACGGGGGCCTCGAGACGAAGGCCGCGATGCTCGCGTTGGAGAAGCGTGGCAAGGTACTTGCGGCCGATGCCGCGGCGGCTCATTCGGTCGCGAAGACTCCACTGTGACGGGGGCGGGCGACGCATCGGTTCGTGCCTGGCTGCCGGCTTTCCTCGTAGTCTCCCTCGCTTGGGGCTCGTCTTTTCTGTTCATCGCTATCGCGCTGCGCGCATTCTCCCCAGTTCAGGTGGGCTTCGGTCGGGTCGCGATCGGTGCGGTAGTGCTCGTGGCGATGGTCGCACTCGCGAACCAGTGGCCACGTCTGACGTGGCGGAAGGTGGGCGCCGCCCTCATGCTGGGTGCAACCGCCTGCTATGGCATTGGCGGCACGTTGTCGCGGGTGCTCCTGAGCCGCGTTCAGGACTCCAACCTCACGTTGGCCGCGATGCAAATTGCGCTCTCGGCGCTGATGCTAGCGCCGTTTGTGCTCGCGAGCCCGCGGCCGCTGCCGGCGACGTTCGAGCTGGGCTCGCAAGCGCTGTGGGCGCTGATCGCGCTTGGTGTGCTGGGCACATCTTTCGCCTATGTGTTGTTCTGGCGTGTGGTGAAGGTGGCTGGCGCCACCACCGCTGCGTCCGTGACGTAGGTGGTGCCGGTTGTCGCGACGTTCCTCGGGGTGGTGGTGCTTGGCGACGAGCTGCCCTGGTACCAGCTAGTCGGCGCGGGCATCGTGTTTGCAGGAGTCGCGATTGCCGGGCGCAAAAAGAAGCCGGTCACGCTCGTGGATGACGGTCCAGCGAGCCAGGACGCCATCACAGGTCCCTCGGAGGTCGCCGAACTGGCGGAACTGGAAGCCGGCCACACGCCGGAGGGCGCAAACGAGTCCTAGTGTGAGGCTAGGGCCGAACTCACTCCGAGCCGGCCGAAAGTTGCTTTGACTCGACGTACCTGCGAGTCACGGAAATGTCCTGATCCCCGGATCCAGCCTCTGTGAGGTCGCTAAAGAGGGAGAGCAGCACCCGCGGTTGCGTGGCGTCCGGCGAGCAACCTGCGCTCAACCCCCTCGACATCACGCGTGAACTCTCACTAGTGAATTTTTCCGGTTTGACGACTCGATCGAGGAGCGCATCGCGGCGCTTGCTGATGGATCGCTTAAGGTGGACGACGTGGTCACTCACGAGTCCGATGCTGGCGACGTCCGTGAGGCCTCCAAAGCGACGCTCGAATCAGCCAAACTAGGAAAGGTTCTGTTGGGATTTTGATGAACCGGACAATCCGCGAGGCAGACCGGCCCGCAGTCTTGGTGATGGGGGTCAGCGGCGCAGGCAAATCGACGATCGGCGCGGCGCTGGCAGGGGAACTTGGGGTGCCCTTCGTCGACGGGGACGACCTTCACCCGCGTGAGAACATCACGAAGATGGCCGACGGCATTGCGCTGAACGATGACGACCGGTTGCCTTGGTTGGAGCAGGTTGGCCAGACGCTGGCGACAGCGATTCATGACGGCGCCGGGATGGTTGTTGCGTGCTCGGCGCTCACTCGTGGCTACCGCGCGGTTATCAGCCGCGAAGCACCGACGACGATATTTGTGATGCTCGACGGTTCGCTTGCGGAGCTGCGCCGCAATCTCAGTTCTCGCGAGGGGCATTTCATGCCTGGGTCGCTGCTCGAGTCGCAACTGGCTCTTCTCGAGCCGCTCGGCTGCGACGAACGTGGGAAGTCGGTGAGCATCGGGGCTCCCGTGCCCGCAGTCGTTGCTGCAGCGCTCACTGCCGTCGACGCGTTATGTGCTGACCTTAGGTAGCGATGTGAACACAGTTCAGAGTTTCGGACGACGTGTGGGGCGTTCTCGACACGGAACTTGGTTTACTAGGCTGAACTTACAGGGAGGATAGTCGGCAACCACCCTGGAATCGAAAGCAAGGGGCCCTCAATGCTGAGGACTCTCGGGCCCCTTTTCCGTTGCAGGGCGCGTGAGCCAACTCGGCGCGGTCGGGTCATGTCCCACTCGTCGAGATAGGTGCGAGAGCACCTCAACTAAAGTTAGAACGGCATCGAGTTCTTGATGTTGTTAATCGCGCGCTCGGGCTTGAGGTCCTTGTTCTTCTTGACCTTGCTTGAGCCGGCAAGGGCGAGGATCAGCGCAATCAGCAAAATGACACCGGCTACGGCGAGGGCGGCGAGCCACACCGGCCAGACCACCGCGAGTCCGGCGACGGCCCCCGTGAGTAACAGCAGGATGAGGAAGAAACCCAACACGGCGGCAGCGACGAGCATGCCGATGCCCTTGCCGAGTTCTTTAGCCTTGATCTTCAACTCGATCTTGGCGATCTCAAACTCGGTCTTAATCGTGGCAATCCAATTGCCAAAGAACGCGGACACGACCGAGTTCACTAAAATCTTACCAATGCCGCTAGACATGGGTACCTCCTTGATAGTTTACCCCTAGTACACAGGTGATCGGCACTCAATAGCAAACGCGAGAGGGGCTATTGCACGAAGTATGAGGCCAATTGTAAGCCGATGCCCAGGCCGAGGCGGTCCGGTAAGCCAAGTTCGGCATCGGCTCGCCACAAGAAGCAACCGCTCGAACCGCTTCAACGGGCACGGCTCAGTGCTGCGTATCAGCGGGTGGTTGGAGGCTCGTCTTCCTGGAAGAATTCAGCATCGTCATCCTGCTTGCTGCGTGTGAACCTGCCCGTGACACTCCCCGCGGCGGATTTAGTGGCGGTGCCGAGCGACTTGGCCGCACCGCCCGCTGCACCGCCTACGGCGGTCGCAACTCCCTTAGCGGTCCCGGAGGCCCCGCGCATCGCGAGGACCGCCCTCGATTGGCCGGGCACCCCATCGCCATTGCTATCGCCATCGCCATCGCTATCGGTGAGCTCGAGCCACGTCGGCCACGACTCAACCGGCTCGGAAAAGCCGGCACGGCAAGACTTCACCACCCCGCTACCGAAGTAGTAGCTAGTCGCACCGCCGGCGACCGCGCCGATGATCGGAATCGCCTTGGAACTGATCTTGACGGTTCCCATCACGGCACCTTGGGCAATAGCGCCCCGCGCCAGGACCATCGTGACGGGAACCAGCGCCGAATCGGGCAGCTGCTGGGCGAGCAGGTCTCCCCATTTAGGGGCCGCTCCTGCGAGCGTGGCTCCGGCAATCCCGCGAGCTCCCGCGATGGTGGTGCCCGCGGGGAGTGCGGCCAAGATCATCTCGGTGACCTTACTCTTGCGCTTCTCGCCGAGTACCGCTCCCAAGACCACTGCCTTGGCGCGCTCGGGGTCGTCGATCGGTATTCCGCGCAGTTCGGCCATACAGAGTGCGAAGAGCGCCGTGGTCTCGTAGAACAGCAGTAGGTCGGTGACGCCCAGTCCGATCGCTACGGGGATACCCACAGCGGGGATAGTCGCGGAGGCACCAACCGCAGCGCTCGCGATAGTCGTAGCGGTGACGTACTGCTTCTCGATGGTCTTCATGACCTGGGCCGGGGTGGCGGAGGGATCCTTGCGGCGAATCTCCTTGATGTAGGCCGTCGCGGCCGGGCGCTGCACGGCAATCGCCCTGAACACTCGCTCCTGAAAGTCGTCAGGCAGCGGGCTGACCTTGGGCGAACGGGTAGCGCGCGCGACGGGGATGAGGGGCGTGGCATTGGGCGTGGCATTGGGCGTCGCGTCAATCTCGCTCATAGCGCTCTCCATCGCGGTGCATCGATCGTTCCGTAAGTTGCCGGTCTCCGAGTGTATGACGGATGCGGGGCCCGATGACAGCGCCATAAGGCTCCCTGCGCTTGACTCAGGTCTCGTTTCGCGCTGAAAGCGTGCGCTGAGTCAAGCACAGGAGGCTCGCCACGTTGCGGCCGATGCGCGGGCCGGGTGCCCGTTCCAGGCGGGGAGGGCGTACACGCGGGCGCCGGCACGCAAGCTGAGCGCGCGGGTACGCAAGCCCGCCGCGGCATCGGCGGCCGGAAAGACGAAACAACCCCGCTAAGCGCGACTTTAAAAGTCTCGGCACGCATGAGCGGGGTTGGACAATTCGTATTGATGCTGGTGGCTCCGACGGGCGTCGATCCCGTGACCTCACGATTTTCAGTCGTGCGCTCTACCAACTGAGCTACAGAGCCGATGTGGAATACGGCATCGGCGAGAAGCCGTACCCCACTGAGAGAAATGCCCCTTCCTAAGAAGGGGCATTCAACCCGCGACCCTGACGGGACTTGAACCCGCGACCTCCGCCGTGACAGGGCGGCGCGCTAACCAACTGCGCTACAGGGCCTAGCTGCCTCTTGTTTCCAAGAGAACCGTATGAAGTTTAGACTAGTTACAGCAACTTCAAGTACCCCCAACGGGATTCGAACCCGTGCTACCGCCGTGAAAGGGCGGCGTCCTAGGCCACTAGACGATGGGGGCCCGTTCCCGAGTCCTCTTGCGAGGGCACCGTGGACCTCCAAATGATACGGGTTCGTGGCGGCAATATCCAACTCGGTTGGGATGCGTGCTGGCGTTCGGGGGAGTAGTCCACAATAGAGCCATGGTCGAGATGTCACGCGAGGAGTTCGAGGACGCCGTGCGCGACGGGCTGGACCTCATCCCCGACGATCTCACCGTGTTGATTGACGACGTGGTGATTCTCGTGGAGGACCAGACCCCACCGGGACGGCCCAACCTACTGGGCCTCTACCAGGGGGTCTCCCGCACGCGGCGGGGTAACGACTGGGGCATGGGTCAGATGCCGGACCGCATCACGATCTACCGCAGCTCGATTCAACGGATCTGCGCGACCGAGGAGCAGGTGCGCAAGCGCGTGGCGCGGACCGTGGTGCACGAGGTGGGCCACCACTTTGGGATCAACGACGCGCGGCTGCGCGAGTTGGGATATTAGCCTCCATGCGGCCGATGCTCCGGTTTGCTTGGTCGTCTGCGTCCGCCAGGATTCGGCTGGTTTGAGGCGATGACCGTCGAGATGTCGCGTGAGGACTTTGAGGCCTTGGTGGATGACGCACTCGACGCGATTCCGGCGGACCTCGTGGCGCTCATCGACAACGTCGTGATCCTGATCGAGGACGATGCGCCCGGCGGAGAGCCCGACCTGCTTGGCCTATACGATGGGGTGGCGCTCACGGAGCGTGGCGCCGACGGAGGCATGGGCGAGCTGCCGGACCGAATCTTCATCTTTATGAACCCGACGCTGCGGTTCTGCGGGGACGCAGATCAGGTGCGGGCGGAGGTGGCGGTCACCGTGGTCCACGAGATCGCGCATCACTTTGGGATTGACGATGCGCGGCTCCACGCACTCGGGTGGGGCTAGGCGCTGAGATGCGGAAGTGCTTTATCAACCAGGCACTCGAGTAGTTAGTCGACTGGCTCGTCTTCGATGTGCCAGCCCTGGCGCTGCAGGTCGAAGATGAACTTCTGCAATACGGCCTGCGACTCCGCATCGTTCTCGCACTCCTCGTACTGCATCTGGGCTGGCGCATCGGGCCGCGCAGTATCTGTGGTGGCTACCACCAGGGTCGCGTCGTTGTTCTCGAGGCTGAAAATCTTGACCCCAGTGTCCTTGATCATGATGAACGGTTCCATGGGCTTAGGCTAACGCCAGCTATAGGCGCGGCCAACCGCGGCGTCCCAGAAACGCGAGCCCAGAAATTGCCGCGTATAGACCATTGCCCGGCCCGCTGCCGTATTCAAGTACCGATGACGCGGCCGGCGTGCCTCGACCGCCAACACGTAGATCTTGGCGCCGTACTCGGCGCTCGCCGCTGCTGACCCGTATGCCCCGGCAAAGACTCGCCCGTTATTGATTTCGAGTAGGGAGTAAGGCGAGTGCAGGTCCACGTCCGTGCCCATCCCGGCCGTGGAATCGAATTCCGTCTTGATGGCCCCCGGCTCGATCAGCACCACCTCGATGCCGAACGGTCGCACCTCCATGCGCAGCGCGTCGGACAGCGCCTCGATCGCGTACTTAGTCGAGTGGTACCAACCTCCCGCGGGCAACACCATGCGTCCGCCCATTGAGCTCACATTAATGATGCGACCCGTGCCGGCCGCACGCATCGCCGGTAGCACCAGCTGGCACATCTGCGTGAGCCCAAAGACGTTGGTCTCGTATTGTGCGCGCGCCTTCTCGACCGGCACCGTCTCGACAGGACCGGGCTGCGAGTAGCCCGCGTTGTTGATGAGCGTTCCCACGGCGCCGTGCTCCGCCTCCACCGCCCTGACCGCAGCTCGCATCGACTCGAGGTCGGTCACGTCGAGCGCTAGCACGTGCGCGCCCTTTGCCTTGAGCTCGGCAAGTGTCTCGAGGCGCCGCGCGGTGGCGTAGACGGTGTGGCCGCGCTCGAGTAGGGCGCGAGCGGCCTCGCGGCCCATTCCGGTGGAGCAGCCGGTGATGAGAATGGGGTCAGTCATTGTTCG
>Ga0209414_1000711_pt1 | contig 16267 bp, 16 predicted proteins | sample LakVidmifraction_4_FD_181154 | JGI IMG/M metagenome (GOLD analysis project Ga0209414, IMG submission 181154) | Hypersaline microbial communities from Lake Vida, Antarctica - Brine Hole Two &gt;0.2 micron (SPAdes) (version 2) | ecosystem: Environmental > Aquatic > Non-marine Saline and Alkaline >... | reverse complement strand
GATGATTTTTTATTTTTTCGAAGTCTCTTTTAGTTAATTTATCTGTTTTATTTAATAAATCAATATCGATGAAAGTTTTTCCTATATCATGAAGTAACCCACTTAAATATACTAAATCAACTTCATTAAGAGATAAATCCAATTTTTTAGCAATTGATTTAGAGTATTTTGCTACATTTCTTGAATGACCTTTTGTATAAGGATCGTGGTATTCTAACATATAGGACAGTGCCTCTACGATACTAATCATTTTGTTTCTTAATATATTTTCATAATAAACACCTTCATAATAGTTCTCGACAATCTTTTGAAAGGCAAGAATAATACCTAAATCATTTTCAGAGAATTTATTATTAGAACTTTTTCTAATTTCAAAAAACATGCCGCCAATAGACTGGCCTTCATTATTAATTTGTAAAAAAAGCATTTCTTTTGATTTACGAGAACTCTTGAAAAAAGACTCTCGCTTATCATCAGACATCATATTACTCAAACTAATTTTATCCGTATTATAAATGTTAGTTTTCGGAAAAACTTTATTAACCAATTCAGTGGACAATTTAAAATCATTCACACCTTGTATGTCATAGCCTTCTGTTTCTAGAGTTTTAAGAATAGAATCTTCATAAATATAAACAGATGAATAATCATATCCATTAATGATTAACTTACTAATTTGATACATCTTTAGAATAAAATCTTGTTCAGACAAGTTTCTATACTTTTTAAGATCTTGAATTGATTGCAATAATATTTTATACTTCATTAAATATTTCTCTGCTTCTGCTTTTAAAACATCAATTTCTTGACTATAAGATTCAAGTTCATCATATAATGCATTTATCTCTTCTTTATTTTTTCTTAAAATTTGATTTTCTTCAGTTAATCGACTATTTAAACTGTCACGATCTTTTAATAATAAAATAACGATAAATCCTGAAACTAAACCCATAATTATTGGCACAGTATAATGAACTAAGGAAAAAGTAAAAATCCCTAGAATAAAATACTTCTGTATAAATGATGAAATAACAAAAAATATGACACCAATTATTGGAATTTTAATTAGTTTATACATATTCATCACTAACCTCTTTCTTAATATACTTAACTAAAACTTTTCTTGATACGTTCCAGCGCCTCTTCAATCATTTGTCGTGGACTTGCTAAATTTAGTCTTACATACCCACTACCACTGCTACCAAAAACATATCCTTGATTGAGAATTACTTTAGCATCCTCCATTAATTTATTTTCTAAAGCTTTGTCTGTTAAATTATACTCAGAAAAATCTAACCAAACCAAATAGGTTCCCTCTGGTTCATTAACTTTAATTCTTGGTAAATGCTTTGCACAATAATCTCTCAAGTATTTGTAGTTCTCTTGTATATAATCCATTACTTCTTGTAACCATTTCTCCCCATTTTCATAAGCTGCAAGCGTTCCTTCTAATCCAAGCAAATTTGGCCGCATCAAATCATTTTTTTCTAAAATGTTTATATAATCAGTTTTCATTAGATTATTAGAAATAATAATATTTGAATTATCCAAACCGGCCATATTAAAGGTTTTGCTCGGCGCAGTACAAATCATTGAATGATCTGCCATTTCTTTGTTTATTGAGGCATAGGGTACTTGTTTATGACCATCAAAAATTAAATCGCCATGTATTTCATCTGAAATAACTTTAACGTTATTCTCCTCACAAATTTGCCCCATTCGAAAGAGTTCTTCTTTTCGCCAAACTCTACCAATAGGATTGTGGGGACTACATAAAATTAATAGTTTTGCTGATTTTCTTTGGGCTTTTTTTTCTAAATCATCAAAATCAATGGAATAACCTGTTTTATTTTTAATTAATTCGTTTTTTAATAATTGTCTACCGTTGTTTAAAATAGTTTTCTTAAAAGGAAAATATACTGGCGGTTGAATAATAACTTCATCTCCTGTTTTTGTGAAGGCTTGAATGCCAGCTGATATTGCAGTAACAACGCCAGGGGTAAATATAATATCATCCATATCAATAGCCCAAGATTGTCTGTTTAAATACCATTTTTGAATACTTTTATAGTACTGCTCGGGTATTGAAGTATACCCAAAAATACCATGTTGAACCCTTTTTTCTAAAACGTCAATTACTTCTTGGGGTGACTTAAAATCCATATCAGCTACCCACAAAGGCAATGCTTTTTTATTTTTAAATCGATCCCATTTAATAGAATTTGTTCCACTTCTATCAATCATTTTATCAAAATCCATAAAAACCTCCTATTATTGTCTACTTCATAATATAGCATACCCTATATTGTTTACTAAAATCATTTTACCATAGTATTTGAAAAAAATATGGATTATTAGTAGCTACTAATAACCCATATTAATTATTTAAGAAACATTTTGAAGTTTAAACGACTGTAAGGTTTACCTTCATTATTGCTCACCTTTTCATAGTATATATCACTAATTATAATTTTAATATCTATTTCATCAAAATTATATTCGATTGTTGCATCTTCTAAAGAAGTGATCTGTTCATCCTCATGGTTCTCGTGATAGGTTTCTATCATCTCTATAACATTAATATTTTCAAGTAGTTTTTCATTCTTGTAAAAAGATAAGGCATTTGTTTTGGAACTATATTTAATAGTCCTATTATCTAAAGTATACTCTTTGTCTTCACTTAAAGTAAAATCCATTTCTAAAAAATAATTATAATCTGATATGTCTAAACTCATATTGCTATTCATATAATTATAACTAATGAATTCTTGAGGCGAATATGTTGGATAGTACTGTTCAAATCCAAAAACATCTTTCATATCATTTGTTGAAAATCCTTTAGGTAATATTTCTATTTCATCGAAGTCATGATACTGAGAAAAATATCGAATAAAATCACTAATGGTTTCTTTTTCAGACGTTGGTAAGTCACTGCGACTGATAATTTTCTCCTGCTCAATCATATTGTTCTTTTCAAGTACATCAATCAATCGATTTTCTTGGAGATTTCTCGAAAGGGTAAATGCACTTTGTGGACCATATAAAGAGCCAAGCATGATAATAATTGCTGCTACAACAATCATATTTGACTTAAATTTCTTTGAAAACTTTATATATAAAACACTAATAGTTGCCCAAACACCTATAACGATTACATAATATCTCAAAGGCGTTACACTAAAATCAGCAACTCTCTTCCCAATAGCTAAAAACAGCATGACTAAAGGCACTAATATAGCAAGTGGAAAGAACTTATAAAAAACCTGTAGAATTTTATTTTCATTTTTTATTTTATTAATGAAAAATAAAACAACAACACTAATCAATGCATACCACATTACTAAATGACTTAATAGATTGATTGGAAATGTTTTAAGAAGAATAATTCTAATAAAGTACATATATAAAATACCAGTATAGACAATAATGAGTGGTATAATAATATAATTGATTAGCCCTTTTAAAACATTTGGATACATGAATATTTCCATTTCTTCTTCTTGTCTTGGTAACCTGGCAAAGAAATAAGTCACTGAGAATAAAGCCCCAATGATTATATATACATCAAAGTAAAGATCACTATTAATGGATAGCTCAAATAGTTGTTCAACAGTAAATAACATTGAAATTATTCCTAAGAACAATACTAAAGAAAATAACAATGTAATAAAAAAACTGCTAATTAAATCTAACACAACTAACGAATAATTTTCTTTTTTATGAGAATGAATCAATGTTAAAATAAGCGTAAAACTCAAAAATAATGAAGCAAATTGTATAGCAAACTGCTCATTAAAATTGTTTGGTATATTGAAATAAAACAGTACACCAATACCTATAGCAAAGAAATCTAAGCCTATACGCCATTTTATCTCTGTGTTTTTTTCGTAAATCAATTTCCCATAACTTGCAAGTGGCACCATTAGGATCAATACAAGTAAAGAATTTTCTAAAAAATCTATGGTAAGTCTTTGAAAAGAATTTTGATGGTTAAGGGTTATTCCAATGATTGCAATGAGAATGGATACAAAAGCAACTTCTGGAAATCTTTGAAAACCCAACTTCAAACTCTTAATCATTTTCTTTAATCTTTCAAATATTTTACTCATTTTATTACCCTCTTTCTCTAATTATTAAATATAATTAGGTTTATGACTGCTCTAGAGTGATAAAATTTCTTCTCGTCTTAATTTCATTTCATTTTGTATTTCATCAACACGTTTATCATATCTAGAATATTTTCCTATTATCGAATTAAACAAATAATGAGCCGTAAATATATTTAAACCTTCGTGAATGGCATAAGCCCCACCTAATATCAATCTATTCATTCGACTTTCATTTAAATTAAATTCATCATACATTTCTTTTTTAATAACATTATTAGTAATATTCATCATATTATAATAGAATTTCATCCGACGTTCATCATATTTATTATTAATGATTTCAGCAATAAATTCACTACCTTTTTCGTGACTTAATTCTAATAGGGCTAATAATTCATATTTAACTTTTCTCATTTCTCCTTCAAAGGCTTCATAATCAATATGATTTTTAACGGTAATATCTTCTTCCTTTAAGGCTGTAATTTCACCTTCGTATTTCTGATTATTAATTAAAAACTCTTCTCCTAATATCATCATTAAATAATTTAAAATAGACTTCGGATCAAAATCTTTAACCACTAGTAACAGACCAATACCTATAATTGAAACTTGAGAATAATAACTATCACTTTTCTTAAAGTTTTTAGCGTAATTTGTAATAATGTCTTGCAAAACATCGTATCTTATTCTATTGACAACTAACATTGCAAATAAATTATATGTTTTATTTAAAGTATAGTTTGGAGATTTATCCAAATTTTGAATACCAGACTGATTAGCAAAAAGAGCCTCTGTGTAGATTAACTTTGCTAATTTAGCTAACTTAAATTTTTCAGATAAGGACAAATTTTTAATACGTTCAAGATCAAATTTTTCTTTAATTTCAATTATTGCATCATTTTTTTCAGTCATATAAATCTTCCTTCCTTATGAACAATTTTTTAAACATCATTGATTTAACTATCTTTTTCATTTTATCATAATAATTTTCATTTTAATACTAATGATTTCAAAAATCATCTATTCTTAATACTTTTAAACTTTATCCAGAAAAGAATTAAAAATCCTCCTTTAAAAGGAGGATTAAATAATTTAATTAGCAGCTTTTACTTCTGTCCAGACCCGATTAAATTCCTCAATAAAATTTCCTGGATCATGAAAAACTTCACTGTTTTCTAATTTAGAAAGATTTGGATTCACAGCATCCATCTCCAAATACTCTGGGTCTATTGATTCTAAAGCAGTTTTATTCGCTGTAGAATATAGTAAATACTCAAAGTTTTTCAAGGCGATCTCTGGTTTTGATAAATAGTTAATGAATTGATGTGCAGCATCTATATTCTCTGACCCTTTTGGTATAGCCATACAGTCATACCAAATATTAGTACCTTCTTTAGGTATTGCATAGTTAATATAATCATAAGCATCAACGATCTCCATAGCATCTCCAGAATATGTTACAAACATTGCTGCTTCACCTTGTTCAATCATTCCTTTCCCATCATCACCGGCATAAGCTAAAACAAGGGGCTTTTGTTTAATTAATAAATCTCTTGCTTCATTCAATTCTTCTATATTTTTCGTATTCATGGAATAGCCTAATTTTTTTAACGCCACCATTAACGAATCTCTTTGGGAATCATACATTAATATTTGTCCGCTATATTTTTCGTCCCATAAAATATCCCAACTGTCTACTGTTTCACTTATCATATCAGAATTATACATAATACCCACTGTTCCCCACGTATAAGGTACTGAGTAATCATTCGTTAAATCATATTTCGGATTTTTAAATGTTTCTCCAATGTGTTCAAAATTTGGAATTTGCTCTAAATCAATTTTCTCTAATAGCTCTTCCTTTGCCATTTTTTCTAACATATAATCCGATGGAAAAATAACGTCGTATTGGGTTCCACCACTTTTTATTTTTAAATACATATCTTCATTTGATGGATACGTCTCATAATTTATTTTTATACCCGTCTCTTCTGTGAAGGACTCTAGAACAGAAGCGTCAATATAATCTCCCCAATTGAAAACATTTAAAACAACTTTATCATCATTTGAACAACCACTTAACAATAATACAATAGAAAACATTAGAATAAAAATCAATTTCTTATTCATTTTCCCACCTCCATAATTTTTTGCTTCTCGTCTTTTTGTCGTTTATTAATAAATACAATTAATACCATAATTGTTAAAAACATTAATGTTGACAAAGCGTTAATCTTTGGATTAATACCACGTCTTGCCATAGAAAAAATTGTTATTGAAAGATTAGTAACACCACTTCCCGTTGTAAAGTAACTAATAACAAAGTCGTCAATACTCATCGTAAAAGCAATGAGTGCCCCCGTTACAATGCCCGGTTTAATTTCAGGTATAATCACTCTAACAAATGCACTTAAGGGTTTAGCACCTAAATCAATAGCTGCATTCCATATGTCCTTTGGCATCTGTTTTAATTTTGGTAATATTGATAAAATTACAAAGGGTATACTAAAAGTAATATGTGCCATTAGCAATGTTATAAAACCAAACCTAAGACCTGTTAAGTTTTTTAAAAAAACAAATAAACTCATCATGGCAACACCTGTAACAATATCAGGGTTTAAAACAGGCAAATTATTAATGTTTAACATAATTTTTTTTCTATAGGCGTTCATATAAAATATACCAAAGGCACTAAATACGCCGGCTATAGTGGATATAATTGTTGATAAAACAGCAATACTTAATGTATAGTATAAAGATTTCATAATCATTCGATCTTTAAATAATTCAATGTACCATTGTGTGGTAAATCCAGACCAAAGGGATGTAGATTTTGAATTATTAAAAGAAAATATCATGAGTACTAAAATCGGTGAGTATAAAAATATTAGTATTAGTCCAATATAAATCTTTTTTAATGATTCTTTTACCATATGATATTCTCACCTTCCTTCTGATCATATCTATTCATAATACCAATAGAAATCAAAATAAATATTATTAAAATAATTGAAACAGCAGAACCAAAATGCCAATTACCAATACGAACAAATTGCTCCTCAATAATATTGCCGATAAAATTAACTTTATTCCCACCAAGCAAACTTGGAATAACAAATGAACTCATCGCGGGCATAAAGACCATTGTCGTTCCTGCGAGAATACCAGGAATACTTAAGGGTAATATTATCTTCAAAAATACTTTCTTATCATCAGCCCCTAAATCCCGTGCCGCATCTATTAATAACGGATCTATTTTAACTAAAACGGTGTAAATTGGCAAAATCATAAATGGTAAAAAATTATAGACCATGCCGATCATAATTGCCAATTCGTTATAGAGTAATTGAAGATTTGGTAAATTTATACTTGTTAAAAATCTATTAATAATGCCATTATTTCCTAGTATTAAACGTAATGCATAGGTTCTTAATAAAAAATTCATCCACATAGGGACAATAAGTAAAAACAAGAAAAAATTTTGATTCTTTTTTTTCATTTTTGATAAAATTAAAGCCACAGGATAGCCTATTATTAAACAAAAAATTGTTGAAATGAATGCCAAAATAATAGAACTAAAAAATACTTTTAAAAATATAGGTGACAAAAATCTTTTATAATTTTCTAAACTGAGTATAAACTTTCCAGTTATTGGATCTTTGATTGTAATACTATACCAAACAATTAATAATAATGGTACCACTATAAATATGATACTCCATAAGATATAGGGTCTAGAACTCCACTTTTTTAACATATCCCACCAACCTTTTTCATAATATGAATATCGTCTGGTGTTAAATGTAAACCGACACGATCCCCTACTTTATTCTCTTTAGTCGTATGAACTTTAAAAATATAGTTTTCTGAGAGAATAGAAATCTCATAATGAACCCCTTTAAATACGATATTTTTAACAATCCCCTCTATAAATCCACGGTTTTTTTCAACTATTTTAAAATCCTCTGGACGTATCACGACATCAACCGATTCATTTTCACTAAAGTTCTTATCTAAACACTCTAGTTTCTTACCAAAAACTTCTACCAAATAATCTTCTAACATAATGCCATCAAAAATATTAGATTCACCAATGAATTCTGCTACGAAGGCATTTGCTGGCTCATTATAAATATCTTTTGGTTTCCCAACTTGTTGAATTTCACCCTCATTCATGACTATAATTTTATCTGACATTGTCAAAGCTTCTTCTTGATCATGGGTTACATAAATAAAAGTAATCCCTAATTTTTTTTGCATATTTTTAAGTTCAACTTGCATGTCTTTTCTTAGTTTTAAATCTAAAGCACCTAAAGGCTCATCTAAAAGTAAAACTTTTGGTTCATTAACTAATGCTCTAGCAATAGCGATTCGCTGTTGTTGACCACCAGACAATTGTGTAATTAATCTATCTTGAAAACCACTTAAATTGACTAACTTTAACATGTTACTTACTTTTTCAGTGATGACCTCTTTTTTAAATTTTTTAATTTTTAGCCCAAAAGCTATGTTTTCAAAAACATTCATATGGGGAAATAAGGCATATTTTTGAAAAACTGTATTTATTTCTCTTTCATAGGGTGGCATTTTTGTGATATCTTTCCCATTAAAAATGACTTCACCATGGTCCGGTGGCACAAAACCACCTAAAATCTTTAAAATTGTTGTTTTACCACATCCTGAGGGACCAAGTATTGTTAAAAACTCTTTTTCTTTAACCCAAACGGAGACATTATTAACGACGATATCTTCTTCATATGATTTTAGAATGTTTTTTGCGTGAATCAATTTTGACATATTATCCCCCTTCTATTTATCATCTCAATCTAAAAATTATACTATTATTATTCATACATATCAAGGGTATTTTTTGAAAAATATTTTAAGAAAATTTACTCTATCATACTAATACCTGTTATATCCCTAATCAATCAATTTTCCACAAAAAAAATCCAGAAAAACTCTGGATTTCTAATACTTTATTAAATCACCAATACTTATTTCATCCATCACATTGTTATTACTGAACTCTAAAACATACTTACATTTAAAGTCAACTGGCCCTATACGGCCTGGTTTCATCTCTTTAAATTTTCTGATTACTTTTTTATCTTTATTTAAATAAATTACATCTAATGAAAACTTCATAAAGAAAGTGTGTATACCATTGGTTTCTAAGATATAGCAATCAGTTGATGCTATTCTTTTTTTAAACATTAAACCTTTGAAATTTCCAAAAAAAGTTTTTAAGAGCACTATATTATTGAAATGAATTCTTAAATCCATAAGCATCCTTTCTTTACATGTTTAAAAGTTGAATAATTATTGGTCCTAATAAAACTAAAAAGATAGTTGGAAAAATAAATATTAACAGTGGAAATAACAATTTGATTGGTGCCTTCATTGATTTTTCTCTTGCCCTTTGTTTTCTTTTATCTCTAATAATTTTTGATTGTATTCTTAAAATGTTAGTAATAGATACGCCTAGATCATTGGCTTGTATAATGGCACCAATAAAGGCAGTCAAATCTGAAACCTCACACCGATGGATCACATTTTTTAAAGCAGTCTTTCTCTTTATTCCTAAGCGCATTTCTTTTAACATCATTTTAAATTCATTTGATAAAGTCGAGTCTGTAGACTTCACAAAACGACTGACGGCACTGTCAAAGGACAAACCGGCTTCTACAGATACAGTGATTAGATCGATTGTATCAGGAAGCTCTCGTTGTATTGCCTTTTTTCTATTGGCAACTCTATTTGCTAAAGCCAAATAATTTATAATACTAATTAATACTACTGTTGTAAATAAAATGCTTATAAGTTTGGGGGTTTCATAATTAAAAAATATTAAGAGATACACTAATACTAAAACCATTAATAGAAAGGTCACCATAACTCTTGTGAACAACCATTTTTCTCGATTAAACTTCGGATATATACCAGCCAAATGCAATTTTCTATCCAATCCAATAATATATTTTTTAGGTGTTACAGAAGAAATCTTATGACCAATTTTTTCTACATTCATTTTTATCATTTTCTCATAAAATGACTTTTTATTTCTTTCATTCACTGCATTATAATCCTGATTATCAGAAACACTCTCTAATCGCTTTTTTATTTTTATTTTTTTTGCTATGGTTCTCTGTAAAATTAAATAAAAAAATAATGAAAGTAGAAAAAAACTACCTAAAACAATTACTATAATCATATGGCCTCCTTTCTAATCTAAACCTCAATATCAATAATTTTATGAATAAAAAATGCCCCAATTAATTCGCTGATTGTCGCATAGATTAATATACCTTTACCGATAGTAGTCGTAAACAAAACACCAATGTAGTCGTTACTAATAATCATTAAAATTCCAATTAGTACAACAGGCAACAGGCCTAAAACCAATCCCGAAATTTTTCCTTGGGCCGTAAGGGTTTTTATTTCACCTTGTATTTCTATACGCTCGCGAATCGTTAGTGAAATATTTGAAAGAATTTCTGCTAAATTTCCACCAGTCTCTTGTTGAATTTTAATAGCAGTAATCATTAAGCCTAAATCCTCACTGCCAATACGATCATGTAAATTATCTAATGCTTTCTCTGAATTCACCCCTAAAGACATTTCTTTTAACAAAATTTTGAATTCTTTACCTATTGGGTCTGGCATATCTTTAGCGACGGTATTAATTGATTGCAAATATGAATAACCCGCTTTTAGTGCATTAGATAACATACTAATAGCATCACCTAATTGGTTTTGAAAAGCTTTGAACCGTTTTTGTTTTGCTCTTTTTAAAACTATAATCGGCATTATCCAAAGTAAAATAGGAAAAATAATTAATAGTAATCTATTATCTGTTAAGAAGTATATGGTTATTATAACTGTAAGGATCACTATCATTCTGATAATATTGAACTCCTCAATTGTTAACGAAGAATCTGCATTCATCAATAAAATTTCTGTTTTACTTTTCTTTCGTTCAAATTTTCTCTCCCGACTCTTCTTTTTTAAATAATCAGTTATAAATGCTTTCTTTTTAGTATCTTCTGAATCGACACTTTGATGACTATTATCTATAAATTTTTTATAACGCTCTACTTTTCTTTTTCTACTAATAAAAATTAGACCTAATCCTAAAATTAATAGTAGTGTCAAAAGAAATACAAATATAATTATTAATAACATAGAATCACCTTTTCTAATTAAAAATAGATAATGGTACATCTAATCCTTTTTCTCTAAGTTTATTTATTGCTCTAGGCATCACATCACTATAAACATAATTACCTTTGACTTTACCATCACTTGCTAAACCATGCATTTTATACTTAAAAATATCTTGTAAAACAATGACATCACCTTCCATGCCATGTACTTCAGTAATGTTTACAATCTTACGTGAACCATCTTGCATACGTGATTGTTGAATAATTACATCAATTGCTGAAGCGACTTGATTCCGTATCGCCTTAACAGGCAAATTCATACCTGACATTAATACCATTGTTTCAAGGCGTGACAGCATATCTCTTGGTGAATTCGCATGGCCTGTTGTTAAAGAACCATCATGGCCTGTATTCATCGCTTGTAGCATATCTAAAGCTTCTCCACCTCTAACCTCACCAACAATAATACGATCCGGTCGCATACGCAATGAATTTTTAACTAAATTACGGATACTAACCTCGCCCTTTCCTTCAATATTTTGGGGTCGAGTTTCAAGACGTACGACATGATTTTGAGATAATTTTAACTCAGCTGCATCCTCTATAGTTACAATACGGTCACCATCTGGAATAAAAGATGATAATACATTAAGTGTAGTGGTTTTTCCACTACCAGTACCACCAGAAACGATTACATTCAATTTTCCTTGTATACAATAACGTATAAATTCAGCCATTTGTTTTGTCAGTGTACCAAATTTTATTAAATCATCTACAGTATATGGATCTTCAGCAAATTTACGTATAGTTATCGATGGACCATCTAATGCCAAAGGAGGAATAATCGCATTTACACGTGATCCATCGGGTAACCGTGCATCAACCATTGGTGAAGACTCGTCTATTCTTCTTCCAATTGGTGAAACTATTTTTTTTATTACGTGATATACATGATCATTATTTTTAAATTTCGCATTTGTTAAAATTAATTTTCCTTCACGTTCTACATATACTTGATTAGGCCCATTAACCATTACTTCTGTAATATCAGGGTCATTTAGTAGAGAAGTAATGGGACCAAAGCCTACAATTTCCTCCATTAGTTCCTTTATCAATCGATTGCGTTGAATTGTAGTCATATTTAGAGATTCTTTTTCTACAGCTTCAAGTATTGTTTTTTCAATTTTATCTTTATTCTTCTCATAATTTTTATTAACATCCGTAAAATCGATATCAACACTTTCTATTACATTATTCTGAACTCTAACTTTTAATTCCTTATATGGATTATCTTTGTTATAAGACGTTTCGTTAACCGTATCACTACTCTTATTTACACCTTTTAACCGATTATTTAAGGACATTTAATCACCTTCTATATACATAGTGCTACCAAATCCACAATTGCTTTCTCAAATTTACTTTTTCTGAAGCTTTTGATTTTACTAACGGGAATACCAATGTTTATCGAATCATCTATAATCTTCCGATCTTCTGGCACTTTAAAATAAATTTCATAATTTAAGTACTTTTTCAATTTTAAAGTTGATATGTTACTTTTCCTATTGTATTGATTAACGATAAGTTTTAGTTTATCTTTATCATATTCTAGGGACTTCATAACATCAATTCCAATTTTTGTATTTTTGATGCTCATTAAATCCATTAGTGTTATAAAAAATATTTGATCTGAAAGATCTAGAAATGTCAGTGTTGAATTATTATAATTTGTTCCAAGATCTACAATGATATAATCATACTCTTTTTTCAATATTCCAATAATTTCTTCTATATTCGTTTTAGTAATTTTTTCTGCACTCTCAGGTCTTTTCGGTGCTAATAATGTATCAATAGTGTAGTTTGTACTAGTAATATATTCTTTCATTATCGCATATGATTCGAAAGCCATATCATCAATAATATTTTCAATTGTTTTAATTGGTTTCTCATCAACTAATACACCGACATCACCAAACAAAAAATCGCCGTCTATTAATAACACTTTATTTTCTTTTTCCTTTGACAATATTAATGCAAAATTAAAGGCAATCACTGATTTTCCTGTACCACCTTTTGCTGAAAAAACAGAAATAATTTCAGCATTCTTTTGTTCTTTATTAATAATGGATATTTTAGATTTTCTCTCTAAATCTTTTTCAACTGTTTTTAGCACTGTATTAACTAAATCATCCGTATTAAAGGGTTTAAAAATATATTCTTTTGCCCCTGATAACATTGCTTTCTTCAAGTAATCTGAATCATCCTGTACAGACATGATAATCACGACTACAGTCGGATCGTTTTTACTAATTTCTTCTGTTGCTTTTTTCCATCCATTACAGGCATGTTTATATCCATAAGTACAACGTTTGGTTTTAGTTTCTCTGTTTTCTTTATAGCATCAATGCCATCAACGGCTTCTCCAACAACTTCAAAGTTATCAACCATATTTATGATCTTTATAATTGAAGCCCTTGTCATGTCATTATCATCGACTACCAGTATTTTAAATTTATTTTCCATGCTTCACCTCTATTCAGATAATTTTGGAATTTTTAAAACAGAACCAGCAATGATCAGATTGCTATTTCCAATACCATTGGCTTCTTTTATAAATACATATAATTCTTCATCGCCGTAAATTTTTCCAGCAATACCTCTTAAAGTATCTCCATATCGAACGGTATAATCTATATAGTCCTCAGGTGGGGCAAAGTAATCACCACTAGAGGCACCGGATGAATTTTCAGTAAAATATAACCATTCTTTATAGAAATCTTTATTCGTTAATAATTCTCTCCATACTTCACCATTTGTTTTAACAGTGCCTGTATCATCTATCGATCTTAAAGCTAATTTTAATTGACCAATACTCTCCCCTAAAATAACCTTTTCGATATCTTTGGGTTCTAATTCTAACGTTACTGAGTATTGCGTTTCTGAGCCTTCTTCATTTTCATACTCTCTGGTCAATTCTTGCTCAATGGCAAGAATCTTCACTCTTTGTAACATTAATTTTGCTATATTTTCACGAATAATAATATTATTAACACTTTTTTCTGGTAAAAAAACAAAAATATCTACATAATCTGAGGGTCGAATCAAATTTGCTACGGCCTTATATTGGGTAACAGATATACTTACAGCTCTTTTACCTTTTGCAATTGACGTGATTAACTTTGAACTTTCAGAATCAATTAATCGTTCTTTAATAAAGCCTTCACCTTTTTTTATATCCCCATTGGCATACTGATTCAAAATATCTTTTTTATTTGTGATATAAATTGAAGTATCAAAAGATGAAACCACTTGAATTTCTTCAACTATTTCTTCTGTAATCAAACTATTTTCTTCTATATTATTTTTAGCTACATAATGGGTTTTATGCTCTATGACTGCTTCTGAGCTGTCACCACTATTATTTTCTAAAAATAAATATAAATTGTAAGAAACAACCCCTGCAATAATTAATGCAAGGATCAGTAATAATATACCTAAATTTCTCATTATTTCACCTCTTATTTAACTAATTTTGCTGCATACAGACCAAAATCTTCCTGAGATTCTACCATTTCTCCTGGTATTACCCCTCTAACAAATCTTCCAGTAATGGATGTTTTACCAGATTGTTTACCAATATCTTCAATAAAAAACATTGCAAAGCCTTTTACAACGACCAAACTTCGGCCATTAACTTCAAGGGAATTTACCATAGGTACAACCCACATTCGAATAGAATCTTCCGGCATTGAAGTTGCTGAGTAATCTTCAAAATATGTTTCATCACTTTCTATCAATTGTCTAATTGGATTGATCATTGATGCCATATTTCCAGGTTCAGTATCAATTTCTTGGCCAATTTCAATTGAACCGCTATAGCCATACAAGGCATTATTTCTTAAATTTGATGCGCCTCTACCACCTAATGCGAGTCCTCCAAAATTACCTGGTCCGTACCCTTCCTCTGATGCATCACCAGTCTTTAAAATGAATTGTTTACCAAAATTTTCTGGTGCAGTCACATCAAATTTTTCTACTCCAAAAGGTCTTATACCACCAGTAACTTTCGTTATAGGATTAATAGTTGCTTTTGCTGAAGCGCCTATACCTGTCGTATTTACGCCTAGAAGCTTCATAAATTGATTGTTCACAATGGTATTTGATTCTAATTGAATAGAATGATCATTATTAGAAAATATTATTGTAACAGTACTCGGATCAACGCCATTTTTTTCTAAATAAGTTTGAGCAGTCGATGTTGCCATATTTGTATTATCTAAGTCTTGAGCTGCTGCTAATGTTGCTGAGTCAATAGCATTTGTAAGCTGTAAATCTTTTAAAACTGCATAGCCAAAATCTACTGCTAGGCCAACAAAGCCAATGATCACAGTAATAAAAAGCACAAATAAAATTGTTACACTACCTCTTTCATTTTCAATCTTCATATCCTCACCTACTCAACTCTCATAACTATTTTTCCACTAATAGGTATAGTATTTCCAAGAACATTTGAAACAATTGGGGTTAAAATATCTACTGTATAATTTATTTCAACTGCTAAGGCGTCTCCTGAACTTCTTGACCCTTCTCCTGGGGTAATTGTATATGTAATTGAAGTACTGTCTAATGTTTCTGTACCGGATTCAATTGCAGCAATAATATCTGAATCTTGATTAGAAATTACACCGATTCTTGCAGCAGATCTAGCAGTATTATCCAGTACAAAATTTGCAGAAATCACGCGAGATAAGTCTACCATTCCTAAAAGTAATAAAAGAAAGACTGGCAGAATTAAAACAAATTCTACCATGGCCTGTCCTTTTTTATTTTTCAATTTATTCATAGATCACCTCTTTGACTTTACAAACAGAATTAATTTAAAAAAGGCCTTTAAAGGCCTTTTAAATTTAAGCACCAGAACCAGCACCAGTAATTCCATCAATTATTTCTTGGAATTTATCTGTAATAGTATCACCCATAGTTACCATAATT
>Ga0209414_1000710_pt1 | contig 16267 bp, 10 predicted proteins | sample LakVidmifraction_4_FD_181154 | JGI IMG/M metagenome (GOLD analysis project Ga0209414, IMG submission 181154) | Hypersaline microbial communities from Lake Vida, Antarctica - Brine Hole Two &gt;0.2 micron (SPAdes) (version 2) | ecosystem: Environmental > Aquatic > Non-marine Saline and Alkaline >... | reverse complement strand
CTTTAAGGCGAAGGTGAAAGCGGAGACATGAAGGGAGCAGCCGCTCCAGCTTCAGCAATAGTGTGCCCGCCGCCATTGCTCTAAAAAGAAAAAAATTTTTTTATTTTTAATCCTTGCATTTTACTAAGAGTTAAGCTAATATGCGTTTTATAAATCGGGTTTAGGTAAACTCATTCAAGAATTTGTACACGGTGGGTTCTTGAGTTACTAATTATACGCCGTGAACGGTTACAAATTGACAAGGATAAGACAATGAAAATGATTCGTTTGATGATTACGTGTTTGTTGACTGCGCTGGTATGTCAGGCTGAAGAGCTTGCGCAAGGTGCAGTGCCCGACAAGCCTGACTCGGCCGAGGCGTTGCAGGTGGAATTGAAAGCGATGCGCAAGGGAATTAACAATGCCGTGAATAACATCCGGTACAAGCGTCTCAGCATACTGGAAAGCACGGATTCCGAGGTGACTGCGATGCAGATGGAGCTGGCCGAAATTGCGACAGCCATCAAGCCCCTGCGCGTGGAATTGGATGCGAAGCTGAAAGCTGATGAGGCTTATCAGGCTGAGACCGATAACTATCAACGGCACCTGAAACGTCAGAAACACATCGCAGACGAATTTCCGGAGTTGGGGCATCTGGAACGTGAGCACGCTCAATTGAGTGGCAAGTTATTCACCCATGTGACGAAGCATGCGGAGCCTGGCTCACTGGACTCCGAGACCGCAAGTTTGGTGGTGAAATTGCGCGAACTCAAGGTCCGCGAAGCGGCTCTGTACAAAGCTTCGTATGAGGCTGAAGGGAAGGTGTTACCCCAGGACTGGCTGGCCAGTATTCCCCAACCGAATTTCTGCAAGGGGCACACACTTCTGAAATTAACCCGCTATGGCTGGGTTGTGCCGTATGACGTCATGAAGGTCATGGCCGAGAAATTCGGCTATGCCGTGCAGATCGGCGGCTATTTCGGAGACAGCACTCTCGTGCAGCTTCGTGATCCGAACTCGGACCAGGGCAAGAAACTGGCTCTGTACCAGGCCAACCCTGAGTTCCACCGACTGGCTGTGACCCTCAATCGCTATTTTCCAGAATCCGCACCCGAGGGCACCTGGACACGCGATGCAGACGGCAAGCTGCTCGACTCTAAGGCCAAGTCCTACGATGGCACCGAGTGGCATCCCGGTATGAAGACCACGATCAGTCCCCTGGCGCCGGACGAACTAGCCCGTCAGATGGCGGAAGGCCGTGCGGCACCCCTGCGGGAACTGGCCAAGATAGCACCCTTGTCGATTATCCTCAATGGCGGGGAGTACGGCTTGGGCGTGCTTGGATTTGCCAAAAAAGTTTGGGCACAGGATCCGCGAATTGTGAAAGCGGTCGAAGATGCGGGTGGTGACTGGTTTGATCTCGTTTCTCGCAGCAAGGCAAGAGAGGAGGAGGTCATTGCCGACGTCATCCGAGATGTCTTTCCGAATCGCGATGTCTATGTGCATTACACGACTGAAGGCGGATCGCATCGCAAGCGTTGGGGCGGATGGAAAGATTGGGGACATGATTACCAGTACATGCGTGTGGTCAGTGATCTGCCCAGTCAGGAGCATTACGTTGGGCATTTCAACTCCGGGTACGTCGGGAACATGGACGTGCTCTGTTGTGCCCTGAATGCGCGAGGCGTGCAATTGGCCTACGGTGATCGCCTAGCTTACAGTTGGTTCTGGGACAACCGGAAGGGCAGCGACATGTTAATTTACCAGGGCTTTATCAAGATGATCTACATCATGGGAACCCTGGGCGGGAACGCCGGCAACTACTGGCAGTCCGACTTCTCCGAACCCTTTAAACCGGAATTGCCTCCGGACTGGATTCGCCAGATTGTGGCCTTGAGCCGGGTGCACGCGCTGTTCTCCTACCTCGAGGACTACATCCGTCACGGCGACCTCGTACCCGGGCCGTATAGGCACTTCTGGAGCACGGAAAACCCCGCCTACGAACTGTTGCCCGAGGAACTGTCCGACCAAGTGGTCAAGAAAGGGGAGCTCGAAACGCTGGCCATGGGGCGTGCGGTGCGCGTCCTAGCGCGCAAACACCGGGAGAAGCCGGAATGGCTGGTCGTCGCCTGGGCTGCCGACGGCGTAACCCGCAACGTGACGGTGGAGATCCCCGGTGCCGGTAAGGTGAGATTGCAGGCACGTGCCGCAGGCAATGTCTACGTGGTGCGCCTCGTCGATGGAGTACCGCAAGCCCACCTGTGCGACCCGGACGCGGAGTACCCCTCCATCGGCTTTCGGTCCCCGGCTCAGTTTGTGCCCTTCACGCCGCCGGAAGGGAGCACCCTCTAAACCGATGCATAACAGGATCCAGCGGTCGGCAAGTCAGGGAACAACCAATGGACGCAACATAATGACCGCCGGGAGAATTGACTCTGGACGGTACTGTCAAAAGTTTAATAAAAACAATGAAAACGGAAACCGGTTGACGAGAACGGTTGACGAGAACGGATAACGATCTTTGTTGGCCGTGCGGGACGCCCGGCTGTACTCGGGGTGAACGGCTTTATCGCCGTAACACCGTGATGAACAGAGAATTGATAACGTTAAGAGTTCAATACTTTTGACAGAACCTACAGAACAACGAGGAGTACTTTCATGACTAAAGCTTATTATATCGCGGGCACACATTGGGACAGGGAATGGTATGTACCTTTCCAGGAATACCGGATGTGGCTGGTGCAGAATATGGACGAAGCGCTGGACCGGCTGGAAGCCGATCCTGAATACAAGGTTTTTCACCTAGACGGGCAGGCCGTGATGATTGAGGACTATCTCGAGATTCGCCCTGAGCAGCGTGCGCGGGTTTCGCGATTGCTGGCCGAAGGGCGTTTGGTGGCCGGGCCGTGGTTTGCCATGCCCGACCTGTGGCTGGTTTCCGGTGAAGCCCTGATTCGCAACCTAAATCTGGGCATGAAGACCATCCGTGGGCTTGGCGCGGAACCCATGCCGGTTGGTTACGGTACCGACCTCTTTGGGCATATCGCGAGTATGCCGACCATCTATTGCGGACTGGGGTTGCCCAACGGTGTTGTGTGGCGTGGCGTGAATGAGGATCAGACCGCCGCTCAGTTCATCTGGGTGGGGCCAGATGGTTCGCGCTTGCTGACACACCGTCTGCCCTGCCAAATTGGCTATGGATGGATGGGCGCGGCACTGCGCTGGCCGTGGAAAGAGGCGGGCTATGACGATGCCTTTCTCCGCGAGAAAGCCCCGGGCATAATCAAGGACGAACAGGCGCGCGGTGCCGTGCCCCTGATCTATCTCAGCGATTGCGGTGATCATCAAGCGATGCCGCAACACGCACAACGTATGCTTGCTGTGTTGCGGGAAAGCTGTCCTGAAATTGAGTTTGTGTACGGCAGCATCACGGACTACTTTGTCGCGCTTGAAAGCCACCGCGCGGAATTGACCGAGTTTCATGGCGAGTTGCGCACCCCGGCGCGCAAGACTGGGAATCTGTACCACGCCTTGATTCCGCACTGTGTCTCGGCACGCGTACCGTTGAAGCAGGCCAATGATCGTTGCCAGGCGCTGCTGCAACTGTGGGCCGAACCCATGGCCGCACTGGCGTTGTCCACCGGCAATCCGTTGCCGCCGGGCTTTCTCGAGACCGCCTGGAAGTGGCTCATCAAGAATCAGCCGCACGATTCGATCTGCGGTTGTTCCACCGATGAAACCCACGACGATATGCCATTCCGGTTCCACCAGGCTGAGCTGCTCGCCGATGGCGTGCGGCGTCAGGGCATGGCTCAGTTTGTGTCGCCCGTGGCCGAACCGGACCAACTTTACAACCTAGCCGTCTGGAATCCGTTGCCGTGGAACCGGGAGGACGTCTGCGAGGTCGACCTGCTGTTCCCGACCGACTACGCCGCCAAGGCCATCCGTAGCGGGCATACCGGTCCACTGTTGAACCAGTTTGAGCTCCACGATGCGGCTGGGCAGGCGTTGCCATACCAGGTGTTGGACGTTGAGCAAAAGCGACTGGTGAAAGTGACCGCTCCGCAGGGACGGCGTCAGACGCTTGGTAAGCCGGTGGATGTCTATCGCGTCGCCGTGAGACTCGACCTGCTGGCGACTGGACATACAGGCCTCACGATTCATCCGATCGAAGGGGTGGGGGCGCTGGAACGGCATCTGGGAACATTGCGCCGTGGACCTCTTTCGGCCGAGAACGAACATCTGTCACTGTCCGTGGCGCCGAATGGGATCGTCGAATTGACGAACAAAGCGGATGGCCGCGTTTATCGCGATCTGTTTCAGTACAGCGACAGTGGCGATACTGGAGATGGGTGGAGTTTTGTGCCGCCGATCCGAAATCGCCTAGTCGTGTCACCCGGTCATGACGTGACGGCCTCGATTGAGGAAGACGGTCCGTTGCAGGTTACTTTCCGAATTGACCGCGTGCTACAGGTCCCGGCCGAACTTGACCCCGGGCAACGCGAGCGGCGTGCCGAACGCACGGTTGACCTTCGCATCATTGACCGCCTGACGCTGCGCATGGGTGATCCCATGCTACACGTCTCAACGCAAGTTGACAACACAGCCTGCGATCATCGTTTGCAGGTCCTGTTCCCGTCCGGCATCGCGAGTGACACTTACTGGTCCGACCAACCCTTTGCGTGGGTCGAGCGACCCGTGGCGATTGATCCCGGGTCGTCGCACTACAAGGAGCCGGATCCAATTGAGCGGCCGCACCACAGCGTGTTTGCCATCGCCGACAAAGAAGGTGGACTGGCCGTGCTTTGTCCAGAAGGGCTGCATGAGCACGTCGTCGAGGATGATATAAATCGCACTCTGGCATTGACCCTTTTTCGGGCTTTTGGTGCCACGGTGCAGACCGACGGTGAGCCAGGACCGCAGTTGCTCGGGCCTCTGAGCTTCCACTATGCGCTGTTGCCGTTTAGTGGCACATTACCGCGTGCCGATATGTTGCGCCGCGTTGCGGAGCTTCAGTCCGGCATAGCCACCTATCGCACGGAGCTTCCTGTGAACACGGAAAGCCTGCTGCGCGTGGACGGTGCCGACGAGATAGTGGTCAGCGCCATCAAACCCGGTTCCGATGGAACGTCGCTGATGGTGCGTCTCTGGAACACCGGCAGTATGGAAAACCGTGCGCGTATCCGCCTGGCAAGTCCCGTAAAAGCCGCGTCCCTCTGCTCACTTGCCGAACAACCTTTAGCCGAGCTGGTCATTACCGATGGCGCGGTCGACGTCCAGGTCGCACCGTATGCCCTGGCCACCGTGCGATTGGAGGCCTGCCCCGCTGGATGATGGATCCCAACCAGCCTGAAACTTCCCTTGCGTTGTTCGTTCGTTTTGAACGTCCAACATCGAACGAAGTAAGAATTCACAACTTCGATGTTCGATGTTGAGTGTTTGATGTTCAATGTTCATTCCTAAGTTGCAACCATCAGGGAGCGGATCAATTTTATGTCCGTATCGCTCACCTCGCGCCCTTGGAAAATCATAGTCTTTGTCATGGCACAAAGTTTATAATAAATACCTCAATAGAGTTCAGCTAAAAAAGAAAAAAAAGAAATTTTTTTTATCCTTGCATTTTACTAAGGGTTAAGCTAATATCTTTTTTATTAAATTGGAGTTAGGTAAACTCATTCAAAAATTTGTACACGGCGGGTTCTTGATTTATTGATTTGTACGCCGTAAACATTGAAGTATTGACCACGATTGCGTGGTCGGACAACAATAACAGGAGAATCGAATTATGAAGAAGAACATTTGGATGATGACGGCGATCATGGGAATCGTGCTGGCAGGGGTGGTGCAGGCGGATGTATTCACCTGGACGGCGACCAGCAGTGGCAACTGGGATGACGGTGGCAACTGGACGCTGGTCAGCGGTAGCTCGGGGCGGACGTATCCGAATAACAGCGCGGATACGGCCGATATAACCAACAACATCAGTTCGGACGTGGTAATCACGATTCCGGCGGCCGGTATTACGGTGGGTGTGACGAAGGTTGGTGACGCGGATGCTTCGCATATGTTATCATTCACCGGAAGCGGCAGCATCACGTTCAGCGGCGGGGCGGATCCGTTCAACGTGATTAATGGCGCCACGGTGCAACTCGACGTTCCGACGGCGTTCGGCAGTAACGCGCGGATTCTCAATGGAGCGGGTCTGTTGATAATTAACCAGCCGATATCCAATAGCTCGTTCCTCAGGTTTCAGCCCACGGGATTGACGGTCCGCATGAATGCTGAGTTTCAGGGCATCGCTTCTGGCAAGCTGCAGTTCTACGGATGTCCGTTGCAGGTTGGAATGACGGGATCGCTTCTCAGCAACACCGAATTTCTTGACATGTACGGTGCGGGCCCGATGAGCGCGTACGGCCAGGACCGCACCATTGACGATCGCGTCCGGTTAAGCCACTCCGCTTACGGGGAGGTGCTCGTGGACGGTATGAATACGCTGGAAATCACGGGTGAAGCCATACTCGTCGGTCGGGCTGGGCGTGATTTCGGGATGATTATCGACACCGCAACGCTGCACCTGAGCGGTGACGTGACCTGGACGTTGACCAACGATAAGTTAACCGATCTTGGTGATCGGCCTGACGGACCCGAGTTGGTCAACAACGCCACGCTTCTGATCTCCGGTAGCGGCAATACTTACACCGACTCCACCGGAGCTGGCGTGAACATCGAGGGAACAGGCACTTTCATGGTCAACAACCAGACGGGCTCCGTAACCGGAACCGGGAACACGAACTGGATAGCATCCGGCGTCACACTCGCGGGGAACGGTTCGATTGCGGGAAGCACGCTGATCTTGCGTGGCGGGACTATTGCGCCGGGAACAAACGCGGTCGGGACGCTGGCGGTGGGACCGGCCACGTTCGAGACCGGATCGACGTATGCCTGGGAGAACAGTAAAGATGAAGTTGACCTGTTGACCGTCTCGGGAAACTTGACCATCGCCGACAACTTCACAATCGCCATCACGGAGCTGAACCAGGGCATTGGGGCCAGCGACATCATCACTTACACTGGGGCCTTCTCAGGCACACCCAGTGCATGGACGATCAACGGCCCTGCAGGGTATGAAAGCGTGACGGTTGAAGATACCGGATCCGCGATCCGCCTGACAGGCTTGCCCGCGGCGCCGACGGGCACGGTTATCATCATCAAGTAGTTGGAGCCGTACTTACTTGGCTGCAAACAACCCGCAGGCGGTCCCAAAAGGGCTGACAGGAATCGGTTTGAAGCGATGACGGCTCTAAATAGGGCATCCTGTTCAATTCATAACCTGTGTGTTAATAAAATGTTATAGTATGGCAAACACACTAAAAGTGCAAGGTTTTTGCCCCGCCATCACTTTGTAAATACCAGCAAAGTGGTAGCGGGGCTAAAAAGCTTGCAGCCCAGCCACTAAATAAAGAAATGCTTAATGCATGTTAAGGTTTGGTTGTTATTTTAGTAGCTGGGTTAATATAAAGTTCATACAATTTATGACTTTGTAATGCGATATTACGAACCAACTTGTTGAGGCTGGAGCCTGCGACAGCAGTGAAGCGTCCTATCTCACATTAAACAGGAAGCCCTAAACACGGCGAATCGGAAAACGAGAACGGTGTACGATTGAGAAATTCTAGACTCGTTAGCCGTTCTCGTCGCCCGTTCTCGTCAACCGAAGAAAAGTGAGGCTGGAGTTTTTGACAGCAATGAATGGCCATTCGGTGACCAAAACTCTTCTCTGCGTTCTCCGTGCCTCCGTGCGAGAATATTTAAATAAATTCCAACATTAACAACTAACCATTAACCATTATTTTTATGCTCTTTGTGCTTTTTTGCCGTGTCGGGCATAGCTCGTAGAGCGACGCCTGGTGGCTAAAACTTTTTTGATCGCCTGCCTGTTCGTGTACTCACGCAAGACAGGCGTCTCAAATACCGGCAAAATCCCGCCATTGGCAGATAATATTCGCGCAAAGGCACAGTCAGAATAAAAGCAAAAAAAAATCATTCTTTTATTGTATATCTCACGTACTTTTGCTAAATTTCTTTCCTTTATCGACAGTCTTAGTCAGTGGTTGATTAAAGACTTATTGAGAAGTTACTGAACCTTGAACTCGGAACTCAGAACAGGTCGCCGAAAAGACCTTTTCAGATACCGTTTAGATAGAGAGAACCTTATGGCCAACAGACCGAACATTCTACTGATTCTAACCGACCAACACCGTCTTTCCGCTGTTGGTGCATACGGAGACACGCCCTGCCGGACGCCCCATCTTGACCTTTTGGTGCAGGCTGGAACCCGCTTTGAGACTGCTTACACCACTTGTCCGCTGTGCAGCCCTGCCCGGGCCAGCATCATGACCGGCATGTGGCCCCATCGCCACGGTGTCACGGCTAACATCAACAATATGACGTCCGCTTGTCATAGTCTGCCGGACAACCCTGGGCTTCTGCCGAGGCAGTTGCAGGCGCAGGGCTACCGTACCGGCTACAGTGGCAAGTGGCATCTCGGTGAAGAGGAGAGTTCCGCCCGCCTCGGCAAGTACGCGGCGCCCTGGCCGCACATTGAATCTATGCCTCGTGACTTCGGCTTTGACGGCCAGAACTTCCCCGGCCACGGTGGTGGCGGGTTTGGCTACCCTGAGTACGAGGAGTATTTAGCCAAGAATGACTGGCGGCACGAGCTCGTCAACGGTGAGCTGACCGGGCCACTGGAGTCCACTGTGCCCTACTTTCTGACCAGCAACACCCTTTCACTGATTGACCAGTACAAGGACGGGGACGCGCCATTCTTTATCTGGCACAATTTCTGGGGCCCACACGGCCCCTACTTTGCGACGCGCGAATACAACGACATCTACCGCGACATGGTGCTGCCACCATGGCCCAACTTCGACTGGCCCAGCAGACAAACGCCTGGCCCCCACCAGGCCAAGATCAACCCGCGTGCCGAATCCATGACCTGGGAGGGGAACTGGCAACCCCTATTGAGGCATTACTATGCGTTCACAAGTATGATCGACGACCAGATCGGCCGCACGCTGCGCCACCTCGAGGAAAGTGGGTTGGCAGAGAATACCATCGTCATCTTCAGCGCCGACCACGGTGAGACCTGTGGCTCACACGGTGGACTGACGGATAAGGGTTACCATCACTTCGAAGAGATCCAGCGCATCCCCCTGATCATTCGCGGCCCCGGTGTCGACGAAGGGAGCGTGCGCAACGAACTCGCTTCCCTCGCCGATATCATGCCGACAATCTGTGACCTGGCTGGTAGCCCGGCCACGGGTGATCCCATTCAGGGGCGTTCGCTCACACCGCTTTTGCGTGGACAGTCGGTAAAGGACTGGCGTGAGGACATCGTCGTCGAGTTCGACGGGCTGAACCAGGGCGCCTGTACCCTACGAACTCTTCGTCATGGTCCCTACAAGTATGGCTTGAACCTTGTGCACGAGGATGAACTCTACGACCTGGAACGTGATCCTTGGGAAACCCGCAACCTGGTCAACGATCCAGGCTACCAGAACATCGCACGGGATTTGCGCGGCCGTCTTTTTGGCTGGCTGAAAGAAGCCGACGACCAGACCCTTTGCATCTTCCGCGACAAGCAGGCCTATTATACAGAAAAGGAAAAAGCTCAGTCATGAAACGTCCCAACATTTTGTTCTTCTTCCCCGACCAATGGCGACGTGACTGGACTGGGTTGAACCCGGCGCTGGATATCCATACGCCAAACCTCGAGAGGTTGGCCCGAATGGGGACAACGTTCACCGACACGGTCTCTCCCTCACCCGTATGCGCTCCTGCCCGGGCGTGTCTGGCATTGGGCGTAGAATATGAGCACTGCCCAGTCAAGAGCAACAGCCACGACTTGCCGCTGGATCGCACTACGCTTTACCGCCATCTGCGCGAAGGAGGCTATCACACGATGGGCTGCGGCAAATTTGATCTCCACAAGAACTCCTATCGCTGGGGGCTCGACGGCAAAACCGATCTGGAGGCATGGGGTTTTGTCGACGGCATAGACAATGAAGGCAAAGTATAGAGACACATTCGACGTGGCGACGGCTGGGAGAGTCAAGAGTGAGGGCTACCTCGAACGCCGTAAAGCCATGTACGATGCCGCACGGGGGGCATCCGGTTCCTGGGGGAAGGCGTTGCGCTTCGTGGCCTACAACAACCTTTGGAACACGATGGAGGTCGGGCGCAAGGCGATCAACTGGTCAGCCGATGGTATCTAAGTGACGAAGTGAGTAAATTATAAATAATGAGGAGTTAAAACTGTGAAACAACCGAACATTCTTTTTCTGATGAGTGATCAACATACCGCAAGCCTGATGGGCTGCGCCGGGGCGAGCTTTGTGCGTACCCCGAACATGGACCGCCTAGCCGCGAACGGCGTGCGTTTCGTGAATGCCTACTGCGCTCATCCGCACTGTGTGCCGTCGCGGGCAGCCATAATGACCGGCCTGCAAACCTATAAGATGCCGTGTTACGATAATGGCTCGACCTTTCGCAGCGATCTGCCGACCTGGGCGCACATGCTGCGCCATGCCGGCTATCACACGGTGCTGAATGGTAAGATGCATTTCGTCGGTGAAGACTTCTTTCATGGTTTTCACGAACACATCAACGAGCGGCGTTGTCAGATCGGCGGGTTTCGCTGGGGCGAGGAACGTCCGGACCCCACCACCGGCAAGAAATACTGGGCCGACCTGCATTTCGAAGGCGACCCGGTCTACGAGAAACGGATGAAAGAAGAGACTGATCGGGTGCGTGATGCGGTGGCGTTTCTGCGCCGGACGGAGCACGATAAACCCTGGTCTTACACCCTGAGTTTCTCGGGGCCGCATTACCCACAATGCTGTACCAGGGCACTTTACGACAGTTATGCGGACACCACCATCCCCGCACCCATCGGGCCGGAAATGCTGCACCCGCGCCATCAGCACTGGTTTCGCTGTTGGGGCTTTGACCGTCTGACCACAGAGCAGACCAAGGATGCACGGCGGGCCTATCTGGCCATGATTACCCAGGTCGACCTGTGGATCGGCGAGGTGCTGGGTGCGCTGGCGGCGAGTGGCCAAGCCGACAATACCATCATCATCTACACGGCCGACCACGGCGAGATGTGGGGCGAACATGGCCTTTGGGGCAAACAGGTGTTCTTTGAGGAATCGGCACCTGTGCCGATGATTTTTAGCGCCCCGAATTGTGGAATCCGCAAAGGTGTTACCGTGCAGACCCCGGTCTCCCTGCTCGATATCTATCCCACGCTCCGCGACCTGGCCGACCGTTCACGATCTACCAGTCAGGATTCACCATTATGGGATGTCCCGCTCGACGGACGCAGTTTGGCGCCGGCGCTCACCGGCGACGCGGTTTTACCGGATGTGCCAGTGTTCTGCGAATACGAAGGCCCAGATACCAAAGGCCCGGAACGCATGGTCCGCTATCAGAACTGGAAGCTCAACTACTACCATCGTCAGGGGCTGGAGCTGTTCGACTTGGATGCGGACCCACGCGAACTCCGCAACCGGGCCGATGATCCAACCTGCCGCCCGGTGCGCGACCGTCTTTGGACTATGCTCACCGATGGATGGAACCCCGATGAGATCGACCGCCTGGTACGCGAGGATCAGAACCGCCGGACCTGGGTCACGCAGTGCTATCCAGGAGAGACAAAGGCATTATGATTATGAAGCCTCACTTGATTCAAATACTGTCCGACGAGCATTGTGGCTTCGCCATGTCCTGCGCCGGAGACCCCAATGTGCGAACACCGAACCTGGACAGACTGGCAGGGGAGGGCATACGCTTTGAACGGGCCAATGCCAACTGCCCGGTATGCACGCCCTCTCGTGGCACGATCTTTTCCGGTCGGCATGCCCACGCCGGGGCACTGACTTATGGTGAATTTACGAGCAAAACCGATGAAAGAGAAAGTAATAGATTATGATAGATAGAGAATTATTAGTGGCTTGTGCCAGACAATATGCGGCAGTGCTGGGTGACTCACTGCCGGCCTGCAACGAGAAGATTCGTGCCGAGGCCGAGCATGCCGTGAACGGCGAGATTCACTACACCGACGGGCAATACGTGTCCATCGGCCGGGCCGATATCGATTGGACCGGCAATCAGATCCAGGAGCATGTCTGGAAGGAGCGTCCCAAACGCTTCCTCTATTTTCCGCCCCTGATAAGCGCTTACCGGGAAACCGGTGACGAGCGCTATGCGGAAGCGGCACGGGATTACCTGGCCGACTGGATACGCGCCAACCCGTCCGCTCCGGACTGGATCATGCCCAGCCACGACAATGGCTTGAATCTCGGGATTCGCATTCCTTTCTTCGCCCAGGCTCTGGTCATTTTTGCCGCCAGTCCAGCCTGGAATGATGAATTCGCCGAACAGGTGCTCGCTGACATTGATGGCGAACTCCGCTACATTGGCGGGCATCTGTCGCCGAAAGGCAACTTCCGCATGAAACAGGCGATGACCCTGATCGAGATCGCCCTGCGTCTGCCGTTTATGCCGGCAGCGGGAGACTGGCGGAAACAGGGCGTGGCAGTAATGAACGACGCGGTGCGGCGACAGGTCTTGCCTGACGGCGTCCACGTTGAATGCACCGCCGGTTATCACACCTGGATGACCCGATTGTTTGCTGATTGTATAAAGCTTCAGAAGACATTCCCGGAGTTAGGACTGACCCCAACGGTGGAGATGGTTGCGTCGATGTGGGATTACAGTCTTGCGTCCACACGTCCCAATGGCAGTTTCTGCGGTGTGTTTGATAGCGAAGGGGACTGGGAGGGAAGCCATGAGAATACAGTTCTATCGCCTCGTGCGGAGTTCCGCCGCGCCCATGACTTGCCGGACACGCTACCCCCGACGCACCAGGTTTTCCCGGTTGCCGGGCAGGCATTTCTGCGTGATGGCTGGGAAGAGGATGCCACCTACTTGACCTTTGATGCCACCCGCTGGGGAAGTGCCCACGGTCACCTCAGTCGCAATGCCATCCAGTTACATGCGTTCGGGCGCACGCTGCTGATGGATCCCGGCCGGATCAGCTATGAGATGAGCAACCCGCTGGGGCCCTATGCCAAGTCGACCCGGGCTCACACTACGCTCAATCTCAACGGCTGGAACCAGTTCACCACCAACCCGGACGAATTTCGTGCTTTCCATGCGCCGGGCTTCGACTGCATGTCGTCGCGCTATACCGGCGGCTACTGGCCGGGACCCTTTGGATGGTGGTTCTACGAGGGACTGGGGCAGGGACTGGCGGCGACACATACCCGTCACCTGTTCTGGGTGCACGGTCGCTGGGCGGTGGTTATCGACGAGGTCACGCGCTGGAATGAGGCGGGGAGGGGAGTGGACTATGAATCGCCCAGTCTGGAACTGAACTGGCAGTTTTCGCCCGGTACGCTCGAGATCGATGCGGCCCAGCGGCGGGTCTTGACCCGTAATGCCGATGCCAATCTGCTGCTATGCTTTGCCCAGGCACCGGACAATGCGGAAATTGAGATGCATGAAGGCGAGGAAAATCCATCGCGCGGCTGGATTTGGGATAATACTCGTTTTGCTGGGATACCGGCCCCACAGGTCTCGCTGGTATGCCATCCCTGGAAAGGGCACGTCGAGACCTTGGTCTCGCTGCTGGTGCCCTATCGCGGCACTGCGGTGCCGGAATTTGAGACGGAGGTCATTCCGGGCGATGTACAACGCGGTCTGGCAGCACGCCTGATTATTTCGTGGCCGGATGGAAGCCGCGAAACGGTTAGCTGGACACCGGGATTGGATACCATGCTGGGCCGCTGTGAGGATGCTGATACGGATGGGTTGTTGCTTTACCGCCGCGATGATGCCGACGCGGCCAGTGGTACAGCGGTTGTCGCCGCCGTGGATGCCAGCTATGTGAACGGACTCGGTGAGGCGGCGCTGTTGCTGCCGGCCGACGGTCAACAAAAGTGCTGGACGAAAAAATTTGACTGAACACCATGAAAATACAAAAATACAGTGAAATGGATATAATATGAAACCTAATATTTTGTTTGCCTTTGCTGATGACTGGGGACGCTATGCGAGTGCCTACGCCAAGCTTGATGGCCCGCAGTCGTTGAATGCCCTGATCTCAACACCGAATTTTGATCGTGTGTTGCCCGGGAAGGCGTCTTGTTCACCAACGCTTTTGTGACCTCACCCTCCTGTACGCCCTGCCGCAGCTCGTTGCTCTCCGGGCGCTATTTCTGGGAGTGTGGTCTGGGTGCAATTTTGCAGGGAGCCGTCTGGGACGAGTCGATTCCGACCTATCCTTTGCTGCTCGAAGAAGCGGGCTATCACATTGGCTACACGTATAAGGTGTGGTCACCGGGGCGTACGGCCGATGCGCCATACGGTGCCGAACGAACGCGCTATCAAACGCGCAACTGGATGTCGTGTTTCTCGCAGACCGCCACATCCCTGATTGAAGAATCCGGTGTGGAGGCTGCCAAACAGCGTGTCCTTGAAGAAGTGCATGAGAGCTTTGATGCCTTTCTGGAGGCGTGTCCGGCGGGCCAGCCCTTCTGCTATTGGTGGGGACCGACCAATACCCATCGCACGTGGCAACAGGGCTCGGGGCAGCAACTCTGGGGGCTTAACCCCGATGACTTGAAGGGACGGTTGCCGGATTTTCTGCCGGACGTGCATGAGGTGCGCGAGGACTTTGGTGACTATCTCGGTGAGTGCATGGCCTTCGATGCTGGTCTCGGTATTCTGCTGGACCGGCTTGAAGCAATGGGTGAACTCGACAACACCCTGGTCGTGGTCAGCGGCGCCCACGGCATTCCCGGCATGCCGCGGGGCAAGTGTAACTTGTATGATGCCGGTAATGAGGTGGCGCTAGCCGCACGCTGGCCAGGACGGATTCCTGCCAACCGGGTGGTTGAGGACTTCGTCAATCTCATGGATCTGGCACCCACGTTTCTGGATGCCGCCGGCGAACAGCCACCGTCATGCATGAGTGCCAGCATCATGACCCGCGCCTTCTTGAGGGCGACTGCTGGTTTGAGCAACCACCCTACACGAACTTGACAAATTGATATTACCATGAATATCTTGCAAATATTTTGGGACAGCATGCCTTTTTGAAGCAATTATACGCTGCTGGAGCACTGTTTTGAGTCATTTTTATGTTTTTTTAACAGATCAAAGATCCGCAAATTTAAAAATCTACTGTGAAGTCATAAAATCTTCTGATTTTTATTTCCAGCCGTAAAATCAAGGGAAAAAGAGAATTTTTTTTATGCTTGCATTTTACTAAAGGTTAAGCTACTATCCTCGTTATTAAATTGGAGTTAGGTAAACTCATTCAAGAATTTGTACACGGCGGGTTCTTGATTTACTGATTTGTACGCCGTAAACATTGAAGTATAGACCACGATGGCGCGGTCGGACAACAACAGGAGAATCGAATTATGAAGACAAGAAAATTGAATTGGATGGGACTGATTGTGGGAATCGGGCTTGCAACGGTAGCAGGGAGGGCTGGTGCGGGCGTAGAAGCTACGGGCGGCAACATAACCGAGAGTGGCATTTACTACGTCCACACGTTCACGAGTAGCGGGTCTTTCGTTGTGTCGTCGACTGGCGTCGTTGAGGTGCTGGTGGTGGCAGGCGGCGGTGGCGGCGGTTCGGGCGGCCCGGGCAAAGACTCCGATAACGGCGGCGGTGGTGGCGGTGCTGGTGGATTTCTTTATTCGAATGCGGTCTCTGTGAATGTTGAAACTATTGTGGTTACCGTTGGGGCTGGAGGCATCGGTGGTTCGTCCGTCGGTGCGGCGGCGGGCAACGGCACGAACTCGTCATTCCTGACATTGAATGCGGTCGGAGGCGGTCAAGGCGCTTGCGCACAAACTGTCCATGCGGCGGGCAATGGTGGTTCTGGAGGAGGCGCATCATATCCGGAAACGACCAAAGGGAACGGCACTTTAGCTCAAGGCAATGACGGTGGCTCTTCCGCCAACGTGGCTCGGTATCCTGGCGGTAGTGGCGGTGGTGCAGGGGCCGCCGGGTCGAATGCTATTGTTCAATACGCAGACGGTTTGGACGGGGGAACCGGTGTCAGTCAATCCATAACTGGTTCTGCGGCGGATTATGCTGGTGGCGGCGGAAGCGGTGGAGGTAGCTGGTGGGCCGTCGGCAGTTCTGGCGGTTCCGGTGGTGGCGGCGCTGGTGGCGGCAGCGGTATTGCCGGTTCTGCGGGAACGTC
>Ga0209414_1000709_pt1 | contig 16282 bp, 8 predicted proteins | sample LakVidmifraction_4_FD_181154 | JGI IMG/M metagenome (GOLD analysis project Ga0209414, IMG submission 181154) | Hypersaline microbial communities from Lake Vida, Antarctica - Brine Hole Two &gt;0.2 micron (SPAdes) (version 2) | ecosystem: Environmental > Aquatic > Non-marine Saline and Alkaline >... | reverse complement strand
GAGTATGACGAAGTAGTTTATGCAAAAGATGAATATATAAGAATTATAAGTATTAAGAATTCGGAAACGGAAGAAGTTGTAGAAATAATTGATAAGAAATTAGAAGCTAATTTAAATGCAACACGAAAATTAGTTAAACAAAGCACATTAACAGATGAGAAACTAATAGAATTTGTTAATATATATCCTAGTTGGGAAATAGGTAAAGTGTTAGAAATTGATGATGTTCTTAAATACAATGATGAATTATACAGAGTTATACAATCACACACCACACAATCAGATTGGACACCAAATATATCACAATCACTTTTTACTAAGATACAACCAGCAAATGTTATACCTATTTGGGTTCAACCAACGGGTTCGCATGACGCTTATGATATTGACGATAAGGTAGAATTTGAAGGTTCTGTATATGAAAGTACCATTGACGCAAATACTTACTCACCGACAGCATATCCGGCTGGTTGGAACGTGGTTTAATGATTATGAAAGGGGTGTAATATGAAATTACAAGAAGTCATAAATACCGTAAGCGAATTAGAACCGAGTACTTATTCTGATGAACGGATAACGTCATTTATCAATGATGTTGAAATGATGATCCTTAAATTAGTTGTAAAACCGACTAAGTATTATCTGTTTAGCAGATTAACAGATCAATCAGAATATGATCTTCCCATCACAATTGATTATAACAATATAAATAGTGTATTTATTAATAATGTTTATATTCCTAAAGTTGGTTTAAGTCATGATGAAGATCTTCCGGGGTACAGATTATCAGAGAATGGTGTTTTTCAAATATTCCCAGTAGTAACAAATGATTCCGATTCAGAAGATGTCAAGGTTGTTTATAAAGTGAAGCAAGATAAACTTGATTTTGATACTGACAAGGATCGAGTATTATTTTTAGAATCACCGTTTGACGAAATGTATCATCTATATGCTATGGCCAAAGTTAACTTTTATAATAAAGACTTCCTGGCATATAATAACTTTATAGATCAATACAATGATGTATTGGAAGCATTTAAACTAGAAACAATCAGATCAGAACCACTTAATAAGAAATCAAATAAAATGATTAATATATGGTAGGGGGTGTTTTATGAGAAGGTCAAAAGCTAGATACAAGGCAGCAAGAACTCAAAGTGATATTATAGCATTAGCCGGGTTCAACAATACCGAAAATCACAACGAGAAACAATTACTAGACATGTTAAACATATCAAGCAATGAATATCCTTTCATAACTCAAAGACCGCCCAGGGAGCAAATAGAAGCTTTAACAGCTGGAAAATATTTATTTGCTTCTAATGTATTATGTTGGGTAGACGGTTTAAATTTTTATTATGGTGGAATATCAAAAGGTACTTTAACCAATGATCCGACATCAATAGTAGAAATGAATAATTTTATTGTGATATTCCCGGACGAAGTTTATTATGACAAAGTAAATGACACCTGGGGATCTTTCACAAGTGGTTATGCTATCAATTATGCAACAGTAAATGATAATAGAATGTTTGCAGTTAGTGGTAATCAATTAATTGCTTCTAAACAAGGTGATTTTAAGACATGGGATTCTTTCCAGGGAGTCAACACAGATTCATATGCAGCAGATGTAGCGACACAAGGGGACTTCATAGGATTGGTAACATTTCAAGATCATGTAACAATGTTTAAATATGACGATATTCACGAATTATATGGTAATATGCCTTCTAATTATACAATACCGGAAGCTTTAAAGACTGGTTGTGTTGACGCAAGAACAGCAGCAGAACTTGACGGTATATTGATGTTTATGAGTCAAGATGGTATATATAGTTATTCCGGTGGACTTCCTAGAAAGATCAGTAATGAAGTTGATGTATCCTATGAAGGTGGCGTTGCTGCTACAAGTGACGGGAAATATTATGTTAGCCTTTATAATGGAACAGATTATAGTTTATTTGTATATGACGCCCGCTATAAAGAATGGTATAAAGAAGATGATCTTCAAGTGACACACTTTGCTAAATTAGACGGTATCCTTTATGCACTAACGGCAGATAATAAAATATTACAATTTAATAGTGGAAGCGAAATAGTAAGTTGGGAAATAGAATCAAACGAATTTGATCAACTTATTTTTGAAAACAAAACATACAGAGAATTACTAATTAATATTGAATTGGAATATGGATCAACGGCTATTTTATATATTAAAAAAGATAATTTGCCATATGAATTAATAAAATCAATGACTGACGCTAAACAAAGACATTTTAGAATACCAATCAATTTAAGCAATTGTAATTCTTTTCAATTTAAAATTACTGGCAATGGCGAATTTACCCTTAAAAACATTAGAAGAACTTTTGATTTAGGGGGTAGAATAAATGTCTGATGTTAGAATACCTTCCCCAAATGAAGGGGCAACAATAGAAGAACTGGTTGATCTTATGTATAGATATAAAAAAGAATTAGAATTTATATTAATGAATCTTGACGGTAATAATGTACCAATAATAAATTCATTAGTGGAAGATATTGACGGCAATTTTACAAATATAACACAAAACGCAGAAGAAATATCTTTAGTAGCAGGTGATGTGTCCGGAAATACGGCAAGCATTGTCATAAATTCAGACGCTATAACAAGCATTGTAAGTGATGTATCCGGAAATGCTTCTAGTATTACTCAAAATGCTGACGCTATAACAAGTATTGTAAGCGACGTATTGGGAAATGCAGCAAGCATTGTTGTAAATTCAAACGCCATAACAAGCGTTGTGAGTGATGTAAACGACAATGCAAGTAGTATTACCCAAAATGCAGATAATATAAATTTAAGAGTAGAAAAAACTGACTATGATGGGAATACTATTGCTTCACTAATAAATCAATCAGCAACAACTATTGATATAAGTGCAAATAAAATTAATTTAAACGGTGTAACCACAATGAACGGTTTGACAAATGTTAATGATGACTTAATTTTAGGTGACGGTTCCGATTCAAAAATATCATTCAGATATTATTCAAACGAAGCTGGATATATTAAAGGCGGATCATATGGTGTAGAAATAGGTTGTGCTAGTGCGGGTGATCCAGTAAGAATAAAAAATCCAATTATATTATCTGGAAATTTATTAATGGAAGGCGAAGATATACAATGCGACGACATTTCTTGTGATGATATATCTTGTGACGGACTTAGGGTTGATAATGAATTAGTATATTTTGGCGTAAGAGATGGTGATTCATTGAATTTTAAAAATTCTTCGGGTTCGTCAGTTGGTGGAATAAACTTTTCAACTGGTGTAATATATTAATAAAAGGGGGATATATGATAGTAAAACTTCAAAAACAAGACATTCAAAATTTGAATAACTTCTTAGATAGAGTTGAATTAAAAGGCAGATCAGAAGCAGTAGCGTTAACAATTATAACCAATGCTTTAAATTCAGCGCAAGATGAAACTTCTAAACCAATGACAGAGAAAGAAGGTGAGAAATAATGGCTAAAGATCCAACAACTTTAAAAGATGATAAAGATTTAGTTAAAATAAGAGATTATATTAACGAATACGGTGGAAAAAATTATGGTATGAGTAATAATATGATTGGTTGGGATCAAAATCATGGTGATGAAAAAGGTGGGGCTATAAATATTAATGGTGGCCGTTTAATGGACGTATCCAACGAAAATATAACTGATGGCAGTAGTTACGGCAACAAAGATGACGTTAAATCAGCAATAGATAATTATGCTAGTCGTTCCGGTTTAACATCATTGAGAGTTGAAGAAGAAATAAATAAAGATCCAGTAGATGTGACGGGGGGGTTTGAAGATAGCAACTTTGAAGATCCGTACGCAGATAAAATAGACAGATATCTTGATTCAATATTAAATAGGGAAGATTTTGAATACAATCATGAAAATGATGATAGTTACAAAGCACTTGAAAAATCATACGACATTAAAGGTGATCGAGCCATGGAAGATGTAATGGGTGCAGCAAGTCAAATGACTGGTGGCCGTACTAATTCATGGAGCGAATCAACAGCAGCACAAGCAAAAAGCAGATTTGATGAAGGCTTAATGGAAAAGATCCCAGCATTAGAACAAGCAGCTTATCAAAGATACATGAACGAAGGTAATCAAGACGCACAAGCATTAAACTCTTTAATGAGTGCTAGTAATAACAAATATAATAGATTTTCAGATGACCGTAACTTTGATCGTGGTGTATTAGAAGGCGACAGAAATTATAACCGTGGTGTTATGGAGTCAGATCGAAACTTCGACTTCCAATCAAAAGAAGCAGAAGCAGCAGCCGAAAGGTGGAATACAGAATTTGATTATAATGTTACCAGAGATCAGATCAACGACGCTAACTGGTTAAAACAATTTGATTATAGTAAGCAACAAGACGCAATATCAAACGCTTATCAAAATAGACAAATAAATATATCAGAAGCTAACGCGGCGAGTAGCAGAGCGAGTCGAGAAGACTCTAAAACAAGTAGTGAAGTAAAAGATTATTTAAATTATGCAGCACAACAATTAGAGTCGGGTAAGTCAGAAAGTGAAGTCCAAAATTATTTAGAAGGTTTAAATGAAACTGGCGATATATCAGACGAAGGATTAAGAGAAGTAATTAATAGATTCCCTTCATTAGCAATGGAAGCGGAAGAAGAACCAGAAGGAAATCAAGTGTCTATTGGCTTTCATGATATGATGTCAGCAAATGATCCATTAAATTGGTTAGTTGAAAATGCAAAAATTTACACCAATTCAGAATTAAAAGAATTAGAAAGAATGCTACCGGCTGACGCAGACGCAATAAAAGATTTTATGAGTGAAATTACAAGATAAAAAAGGAGGATATTCTAAATGCCTATGTATAACAGTTTTGATGAATTTAAAAAAGCGAGAAAAAAAGAAAGAGAAAACAGAAAAAAGAAAACAACTTATAACAGTTTTGAAGAACTAAAACAAGAACGCGGCTTCAAATTGTCTAGATCAGAAAGTCAAAAATTAAACAAAAACGCTTACACAGAAAAAGCAAATAGTAGAGTAAATACTTCTATTGATCAGAGAAAAGAGCGTGAAAAAGCAGAATATAAAAGTTTTGCTTCTAAACCTGCGGTACAAGACTTTACTTCGAAGAACAAAGATTGGAATTACGACAAAGATCTTAAAGCATTTTCTAACGGTTCAACAACTAGATCAATCAAACAGATAGAAAATGAATACAATTATAAGCCAGTTGCTAAACCATTAACTGAAAAGTTTGATTTAGGTAAAACACAGATACAACCGAAATATACACAAGCACCATATCAAAGAGTAAAAGATTCTGCTAAAGAATTTAATAGTGAGTTAAAAAGACAATTAACCGGTTATAGCGATCAACCAAAGCAAAAGTTGGAAATGAACGAAAAAATGGATATATTATATGTTCCGGCTAATTATGATATGGATAATCAAGCTGACTTCATGAAAGCTAATTGGCATTTAGGAAAATTACAAGATCTTTCCGGTAAAGAATGGGCTAAGAAAGCTAAGGGAAAAGAAAATATAGCAGATCAAGTCGGTGTTAAGATAGCAGAATTTTATGATAAATATCCGCAAGTAATAGAGAATGACAAAAATTATGTAAAACAAGGTTTAGGCGGAACAGCGCAAATGTTACCAACTCAATTAGGCGCTTTAAAAGCAGGTGTAAAAGGTGGTGTTGCGGGTGGTGTTACAGCAGGAATTGGAGCAGCAGCGCTTGGACAAGCTGGCCCGCAAGTATTAACACCAGAAGAATTACTTACAGTACCTGGGGCATTTGTAGGCGGTTACAAAGTAGGATCAGCCGGAAAGTCAGCTGAATATATGTATAAAGTTGAAAAGGGATCAAGTTACCAGGAATTAATTGAAGCAGGCGTTGAGCCAGAAAAAGCAGATCTAATATCTGACGGTGTTGGTATGTTAAACGCTGGTATTGAAATAGCACAAATTGGTTATTGGGTAAAAACTTTAGGTAAAAGTATTGGTATTGTTAATAACCCATTATTTAAAAATCAATTAAATAGCAAAGGTGTGAAGTTATTACTTCAATATGCTAAGAGTGTAGGTTTTGAATCAATACAAGAATTAGGGCAAGAAGCAGTAACTGTTGGTGGTACAGCCATAGGAACTGGTGAGAACCCATTTACTAAAGAAAACGCTACAAGATTAATGGACACGTTCACGCAATCTGTTAAAACATTTTCAATTATGATGTTGACTGGCCCATTAGCTGGTGGATCTAAAATGGGGTACGATCAATACAAATCAAGAACAAATGAAATGGATCTTCAAGTTGACGCGATCATAGACAAGTCAGAAAAAGAAGGTACTGATCCGGGCAAAGTGGCAGAAATGCGACAAACAATTAACATAATAAGAATGAATGCACCAAATTCACAGATCAAAGATTGGGCGGATAGCGTTTATAAACGTTTAGAAACCATTAAAAATGAACCGGAAATGAAAGAAAAACAAATAAAACAAAAAGACATTAAAAAGCCAACAAAAGATTTTGATCCTTATGATAGATTTGATGATACTTTCGACTCAAATAAAAGTATAGAAGAAAATGTATCAGAAATAAATGTCAATAAAGACATGAAAGATTTTAAAGACGGTTATATAATGCCGGACAAAAAAGTTGATATTATAAAAGGAATAGATAGAGCAAAAGAATATATGAGAACTTTTAAAAACGAATATGAAAATGCAACAACTGAAAAAGGAAAAATAAAAGCTTTAAAAGATTATGAGAATCAGATTATGAGAGTAAGAATCCATGAATCTGAATTAAAACGACTTGAAGATAAATATAAAGCGGCCAATGCTAAAAATTACATTGATCAAGATAAAATTGATTCAGTTGAGAAAAATTTAAAACGTGGTATAACAAATTCTTTTAGCAACGAATCTTTAGATCAACTAGATTTAGACTATATAAACAAACAAATTAAAAGCAAAGAAGATTGGATCAACACACATATTGATGAAATAGAAAAAGGTAGACATAAATCACAAATAGCCAGTTACAATGAATTACTAGGACGTAAACAACAATTAGAAAATGAGAACAATAAAGCTGATACTAAAAAAGTTAAAGGATATAGAAACGTTATAAGCAATAGAGATATCTCAAAGACAGATATAAATACTGTATTCGATAAATATAAAGGTGGGGCGCATACCTTAGCTGACATTGCAAAAGACTTAAAAGAAAATAATTATAATCAAGAAGAATTAGATTCTTTTGTTGCTAATATATATAACGAATATGATGAAACAGAAGCAGAAGATATCATTGACAATTTTTATTATCAACATGATCTTGACTTCACAGATTCAAACTCTGAAACAGTTGGTCAGAAAACAAGAGAACTTGATCTTGCTGAATATTATGAAACAGATTATACAACAGAAGAATACAAGCAAGATAAAATTGATAAATATAATAAAGAATCTAACGACGGTAAACTTCCTTATGCTGGAATTGCTACCGCTGGTTTTAATAACAAAAATATAGAAATGGATCCGAAGTATATTTTAGAAAACACAGAAGGTGGATTGACTGGTGAAGATGTAAGAGCCAATGATCCAAAAGATAAATACGGTTTAAGAGTTGAGAAGATAGCGCAAGACATGCAAAAGAACGGGTACGATAATTCTAACCCGGTATTTATTAATGTTGATCATAATGGTAACGCATGGATCAATGAAGGAAACAAAAGAGTTAGGGCAGCAATAAAGAATAAATTTTCAGCTATTCCAGTTGAAATAAAATACTTTGATTTTGGTGAAGAAGTTAGTGGAAAACCCTTTGATCCAATAAAAGTATCAAATAATATTTTAAACCCTGGATCATTAAAAGGGCCTTCAAAACTGAACGGTAAGCGACAATATGCTTTCAACCAAGAATCATACGACAATATGCTTAAAGATCGAGAGAGTAAGAAGAAAACCACAGAAACACCAAAAGAAGTTAAAGAAGATCCTACCGATAGTGTTATTGATAAAGCATTAGAAACAAAAGACAAAAGTTTAAAAAGCGATATATACAAAGCCGAAACCGGTAAAAATATAGAGTTAGAATTATACCACGGTAAAGGTAAAACCGCTTCTGAAATATATAGCAGAATAGAATATCCAATATTAGGAAATGGAAATTACTACGCAACAAATGGTAAAGACGCTAGTAAATATGGTGATAATATAACTAAAGAAACAGTAAAACTTGATAACCCATTAGTTATAAAAAATGATGATCAATGGCGAGAACTTACAAAAGAAAAGGTAGGCTGGCGTTATCCAAAATTCAGTTTGTCTGATGACGTAGATATTGCAATTGCCGAAATTAAGAATTTAAAAAAATACATTGTTGATCAAGGACATGATGGCGTTGTTATTATATTAAATAAAAGCAACTCTTATAACGAAACTTTAAGAGATATGTTCGAACATGATCAAGTTGTAAAATATGATCAAGCAAAAGAAGCAAAACAAGAACAACCTGCTAATAATTTAAACAAAAAAATCAAAACAGAAGGAATAAATTTTGAAGGTGAATTTATAAGAGTTAATGAAGAAGGTTACTTGGTAAGAAAAGATGATATAAAAATGATGTTTTGGCACGGATCAAATAATGATTTTAATAGTTTTAAATCTGGCGGCGCACAAAATGGCGAAGGAATATATTTTACTTCTGATCCAGCCATTGCTAATTACTTAGATTCAGATTATATTTATGGCGCGCAGTTAATAATGAAAAACCCGATGGTTGAAAGACCTTCTGATAAAGCGTTGAAGCAAACAGACACTTTCAAAAGTTTCATGGAATACAGCAAATCACTAAAAGATATTTTAAAAGGTGAAGGCGAAACAGTTTTTCTAAACGAAGTTGCTAGAGAATTGGGGTATGACGGAATTATCCGCGAAAATTGGACAACAACAGATGTCGCTATTAATGAATATATAGTTTTCGACGGTGATCAAGTAGATAAGATCTCAAAAACACTAAGTGAAAAAAATCAAAGTTTAAATGATAATATGTCCAAAAAACAAAAATTTGTTGATAAACTCACAAATGATGATTTTGATTCTATAACAGCAGAAGCAATATTCGATCACGACACAGAAACACTTCAAAAGTTTATTGATGACAAAATGTTAACTAAAGAAATTGTAAAAACTATACTTGATCAATATGATGATCAATTACCAGGTAAACAAGCCCGTATCATTAAAAACACTTTAGATATTGTTGATAACAATAAAATGTATCGTGGCCAGCATGTATCATTCAATACTGCTTATGACGCTAACAGAAATATATCTTTTAGCCCAGATAATGCAGCAGAAAGAAACCAAAAAGATTTTGTTACAATAATGAATCAAGTCGAAAATGAAGTAATGTCTATTGCAGAAACTGACGAAATGACAATTAAAGCAGATGAACTATTAGAAGAATTTGCAAAAGAAGCACTAGATAAATATAACACTTATTTAAATGCTAAAGCTGGTGTAGTAAGTCCTGCAATAGCCGGTCGAGCAAACTTCAATCAAAAGCAAGCAGACAAGAGAAGAAAATCTTCTGAATTAAATTATACAAAATTTGATGATTTTGTAAATAAAAGTGCCGATCGAATTAAGAAACAAGTACTAGGCGAAATGAGTGACGATTTAGCAACACAGAAACAAATTGATAAATATATTAAAGAAGCAGATAAAGTTTTAGCCATCATGAAATTACATGCAGACGGTGACACATCTTATAGCAAGTCAGCATTTAGAAATTCATTAAGGGGCAAAATTGAAACATTAGCCAACAATGGCGAAATTGATGTAGTCAAAGCAGTATTAGATTACGTTAAAGAAAATCAATCAAAGCCAATTATTTTTTCAAGCCGTAATGGTGTGTGGGATCTTGTAGATGAAGCTAAAATAAAAGCAACTGACAAAACAGAAAGTAAAACACCAGAAACAATAGCAAAATTTGAAGATGGAACAACCATTGAAAATGATTTTGCAAATAAACGTGTAAAAATTAGCTTCCCTGGAAAACCAGATAGTTTAATTATCCGGGAATTAAAATCTCATGCGTGGCGTTGGTCACCAACCAATGAAGTATGGCAAAGAAAAAATACCGGCGCAGCTGTCGAAAGCGCTAAAAGGATCGTTGGAAATCATATTAAGAAAATCGAGCAAACGACTAAAGCAACTGATCCTATCACAATTGAAGAAGTGGCCAGTTTCAAACTAGGCGACAAAATGATAAACATGAATGAATATCCTTATTTAGATCTTGAACAAACGGACATATTAAATGATAATGACACTTCCGCTAAAGATGATCAAGGATATAGCGACGGATATATTTATTTAACAAACGAACTCTTAACAGATGAATCTAAAAAAGTGCTTGAATCAAGAGAAATGAAAGAAACTATAATGGGTAAACGTATTTTAGAAAAAATGATCACTGAATATGACATTTTAGAACCCTTAGGAATCTATGAAGAAAATGGTAAAAACGTTATTGTTTTAATGAATAATAAAACACGCTTACATCATGTTGATCATAAGTTTTATGATTACCTTGTAGAAAAAGAAGGTTATTCATTAGCGGGCGGTAAAAGCGCTATTGATTCTATATCCATTGTAGAAACACCAAAAATGTTAACAACCGGTAAATTGAAAGTATTGGGTGTAATTATGCCTATGCGTGGTAAAGAAGGTATGACTTATGATCAAATAAGAGATGATTATCTACCAATTAAACCGTCACCTGGCGAATTAAACAAATTAATGTTTAACGATTTTATTGGTATTGATCAAGAGTACCTGGATCAGATTAAAGAAAAATATACCACAACGGCAAAAGACGGTATCAAACGCATTAACTATAAAGCAATTAAAGAACATTACGATAACATTATTAAAAAAAGTAAGCGTATGAATATATTAGAAGATCAGTTTGTTAGATTTGATGAAGGTACTGTATTTGAAAGTGGATCAACAGATAATAATATATATGTATTTGAAGGAACTGTGGATAGTAACGTCAACGGCGATCTTCAATTGAAAAATACTGATACCGGATCTTATACAGTTTATGATAATAAATATTGGGCAGATTTAACCATTGCTAAAAAATATATTGCTAATACAAGGTTAAAAGGTGCGCAGGATAGAATATCTAAACTAGGCTATGATAATGTTACTATCCCATTGCTACCAGAAAAGGATATAGAATCATATAAAAATTATATTGATGAATTGGCAGATTCTTTTGAAGTATTAAATCGATTTAAAGATAAAGCATTTATGATCAACGATATAAAATATAAATTTGAAAAATTAGATAAGCAAAGTCTGATGTTAACATTAAGAAATGTTGAATATGACACTTTAGAAACAGATCGTGAGATACAAGAAATGTTAAAAGCAGAACTACCAGTTAAATCGCAAAGAATTAAAGCAGACGGTCTTAACTTTCTTGCTAAAAGATTAGGATCCGCTATACAAGTATCTTTTTATAATGGTAGTAGTTTAGTAAAAGATGAAATGAAAAAAACCGTAAGATTAAATATCAGCGGCACAAAATTAAGAGAATTGCCTTCTGTAATGGAAGTAATAACCGAAGCTATGAATATGCAATTTTTCGATAGAAACAGACCGTCGGTTGAAATAACTAGCGGGCATAAAATTGCTATTGAAGAAGCAATAAACGAAGTATACGCAAATGAATATAAAGACAGAAAGAAAGATACATTTAAAAAAATGAACTATGATCCCAGCAAACCACAAAGCATGAAAAGTAACTATGATATTAATAACATGTATCCGACAGAATATAGACCAGGTCCACTTAGAGATAAAAAGCTTAGATCAATACAACTGATCACAAAAGATATCATGAGAGATTTTAAGGTTGGTAATACTTCAAAGAGATATAGAAGTAAAGCTTTAGCACATTACAAACCTTTTCCAAAAGTTATTGAAGAAAAAATTGAAAACAATATAGGAATTACTATGCACGAATTAGGTCATCATTTTGATCATAAATATAATTTACAAGAAAAGTTTTTACCAACTATAAAAGAGATGATTCCTAAATTACCGAAAGAACTTGCAGTTAATTATTCACCAGATGAACTTGCCGGCGAAGCAATAGCAGAGTTTGTAAGACTATATATGACAAAGCCTAAGACAGCTTTAGATTTTAGTGCAGCATTTGCTGATGACTTTATTAGAACATTAAGCGATAAAGATTTAAATATGTTAAATGGACACCGGGACGAAATATTAAACTGGATAGATTCCACACCTAGAGAGCAGATGTTCTCAACTATACGATCTAACATGGATAACACGGTATGGAATGATGTTAAAAATGATTTTAGCGGTACTGTGGCTAAATGGAAAAAGTCCGGTTATAATTTCTTATTTGATACATCAAAACCAATTCAAGATTTAGTGGGATTGATTGAAAAGATGACAGACAAAAAATTAAAGAACGTAGAAAACTTTTATCTATTAGCAGAACACGCAAATGATTCTTCTATGATTGCTAAATCAATAAGAAAAAATTATTTAGTAGATCCACAAGGTGAAAAGATTGGTGTATCTCTTAATAGTATTATAAGCAGAATAAACAAAAAAGAATTTGCAGATTTCAGTAACTATTTAAAGGCTAAGAGATCAATAGATTTACACAATCGAGAGCATAGGGTTTATAGTGATGATATTCCAATAGAAACAATAGAAATGGAAGTTGCCGCTTATGAACAAGAGAAACCGCATTTTATAACAGTATCAAACGAACTTTATGAGTGGTGGCAAGCATTCACGCAAGCATGGATAGTTGATACTGGTTTATTAGAACAAGATGTATGGGATCATATGAAAGAACTTGATCCACACTATGTACCACTTTTTAGAAGCACAGATGACGTAACAATCATTAATAACGAAATAAGACAAATGTCATCACGCGGGTATACTGATAAATTTAGTCCAACAAAACGTATGAGCAAAAAAGGTAATGCGAAAGACACATTCAATCCAATAGAATCAATGATTATAGAAACAGACAGATACGTTACTGTTGTGAAAAGACGAGCGGTTATGTTGGCAATTCATAACAAATATCAAGATATGAAAAAGTCGGGCGTTTTAAAAACAGAAGAAGGTGAAGTTGACGGAATAGGGTTCTTGATCAATCAAGTTAACCCAGCACAAACTATGGAAAGTGTTGATATAACAGATCAGAAAAATGAAGCAATGATTAAATTATTAGTTGAATTTGCAAATCAACAAGATTCACCGATCGTTAAAAGGTTACTAGAAAAAGGTAAAATAATAGAAGCATTAACAGCAGCAGAAAATTTAGGTTTTGAATCACATAATATATTAAATCAAACCATAGATGATGTTTCGAAGAAATTTATTCCTATGGCCATAGATAAAGAAACTAATATTGTAAGTGTCAAAGGTGAAGACGGAAAAAATTATCATTATGAAATATATGATCAGTTTTTACTTGAAGCGTTATTGGACATGGATACAACAAACTTTGATAAGACTATCCAAACAGTAATAATGGTTAGACGTTTTCTTCAAGCATTATATACAACACTTGATCCATTCTTTATAATCAGAAATGTATCGCGAGATTTCCCACAAGCATTGGTAGCAAGTCAAGGCAATCCAATTAAATTTGTCGAAGAATTTGGTCTTGCTTTAGCCGATCGTTTGCGCCGGGGCGAATTAACACAAGAATACGAATCTATGGGTGGCGGATATGCTTCACCAACTGGAGCAGACAGAAACGCACTTGCAGAAAGTATGGCTGAAATGATTCCTGGTTGGCGTAGAGAACACAAATTAAGAACGTTTTTGCAATCAGTAGAAAGATTTGCTGACGCGACAGAGCAAGCACCACGAATGGCTGAATATAAACAACATATTAATAATTTTGGAAATGCTTATGGTGATAAACTACAAGCTATATATGAAGCGAAAGATGTTACAGTTAACTTTGGTAGACGTGGTGGCATAATGAAAACAGCATTAGGTAATTCAATACCATTTTTAAATGCTGGACTAGAAGGCTTTGACAAAATAAGACGTATGCACGACAAAGAAAATATCAAAAAAACTCTCCCAAAAGCTTTATTAGCAATAACAATGTTTCAATTTGCAAATATGGCTTATTGGTATAGTGATGAAGATCGAAAAAAGAGATATCTTGATGTCGCAAAATACATTAAGGATAATTACTGGTTATTCCCAAATCTATTAGATCCAGAAGGCCCAATGATCAGAATTGCGAAACCTAGAGAATTAGCACAGATTTACGGATCAGCATTTAATAGAATTTACGATCGAATATTCGAAAATGACGGGCAAGCTTTTGAAGGTTTTGGGGGAACAATTATTAGAACGTTCTTACCGCCAACGGATACAGTTTTTAGTGGTATAAGTGATATTAAAAGCAATACATCATGGTATGGCGGAACGATAGTAGGTTACGCTGAACAAAATTTGCAAGTAGATTTTAGAGCAGATCGAAACACTTCGGGTGTCGCAAAATTATTAGCAAAAGTATTACCAGATTTTGAAAGTTTTTCACCTATGAATATTGATTATTTAATCAAACAATATACCGGTGTCTTTGGTAAATTTGCAATATCTGGAACAGATCAGATTAAAGGGAACTTTCTTGAACCAATAGAAAGAGCTTTTACATCAGATGAAGCTTATTCAAATAATCATGTGCAAAATTTTTATAATCACTTAGAACACCTGGATCAAGTTTATACTACGGCTAGAAAAAAAGGTACTTACAAAGGTTTTTATAATAAAGATCTTCACGACACTTATAAAATATTTGCTGAGAAGATGAGTACCGGATACGATTTAAGAGATCAATTGGAAATTGTTAGGACATATCCAAGTGACGAACAAAGAAAAATATATTTAGAATTTATCAAAGTTAGTAAATCACTTGATGAAGGACAATTTAAAGAAATGTCTATAAAAGAAGCGGCGCGAGCAATACAATATGAAATAATGTTAACTGCTGAAAAAGCAGAAGAAATATATAGAGAAGTAGAAAAAGGTTTGAAAAACAAATAAAACTTGATATAATTAAATTGACATCAGTTTTCGGCTTCGTCAGCTAAAGAAAGGTGGAACAATGTCAGACGATAAAGTATGTTTCAAAGCGGAACAAATTGTAGCACTAAAGGAAGATGTGAAGCTTATGAAATCAGAAGTAAAAGAATTGCAACAAAGTGTTGCAGAAACGGCTGTATATGTTAAACAAATATTTGATAGGATTGACGACTTAAAAGAATTATTTAAATCAACTAATCACGAAACACATCAAGCATGGCAACCAGTCATGTTGGAATTAATAAAAATGGTGGGCATAGTTGCTGCTGTTGTTGCAGGTATAAAAATAGTGGGGTGAAAGTATGAATGTGTATGAAATGTTTTTAAAAGAGAAAGGTTTTGTTATAACGGGATCACTCAAAGGTAAAAAGTTTTATGTTGATCCTGGCCACGGTGGTAAAGATACTGGCGCGGTTGCAAATGGTATGATTGAAAGAGATATTAATCTACCAATGGCCTTTACCTTTGGTGGCTTACTTAAATATTTAGGCGCCGAAGTATTTTATTCAAGAACAGATAATGAATTAAATAAAAGTTTAAGAGCGCGAGCAGAAGAATCCATTTATTACGACGTTGACTTCTTTTTCTCACAACATAACAATGCTGGCGGTGGTAAAGACTTTGAAATCTTTCATACAACTTATACAGATAATTCCCAAGGTGATGAAATGGCAAATTCAATTGCAAGATCGGTTGACAAGTATTCACACCAGGACATAAGAAGGGTAACTGATCGGACAAACAGTAGGGGTAAAGATTATTATGCACTACACAGATACACAAAGCATATTACTACCTTAATAATGGAAGGTGGCTTCCTTGATGGTGATGTAGAAGATATTGACACAAGAGAAAAAAGAAAAGCTATTGCATTAGCAGAAGCTTTAGGTGTTGCATTATACTACGACGTTGTTAAAGAAGCCCCACCAACAAAACAATCTGATATCACAAAAGCTTTAGATCAAGTGATCGAAGGATTGGTTATTATAAATAATAAATTGAAAGGGGTGTAATTAAATGGAACAATTTATCATTAATTATTGGTTAAACATTG
>Ga0209414_1000708_pt1 | contig 16289 bp, 9 predicted proteins | sample LakVidmifraction_4_FD_181154 | JGI IMG/M metagenome (GOLD analysis project Ga0209414, IMG submission 181154) | Hypersaline microbial communities from Lake Vida, Antarctica - Brine Hole Two &gt;0.2 micron (SPAdes) (version 2) | ecosystem: Environmental > Aquatic > Non-marine Saline and Alkaline >... | reverse complement strand
ATTCCTGAAGGTTCAAGTTTTGCAGATATGGTTGCTCTTAAGGGTAATCCTGATATTGGCAACTTGATTAACACAAAGATATTGGGTCCGTTGGAGGAAGCAAATAATCTATCTGATATGCCAGACTTTAATGATGATTCCAAATTGGGTAGCGATAAAGAGAAAGTTGATCTTCTTACAAAACTAATTTCAATTTTTGAGAATCCTGCATTAGATTTCAGCAAGAATCGAGCCGAGGGAGATGATATACTTGGTGATGCTTATGAGTATCTGATGATGCATTTTGCTGCCGAGAGTGGTAAGAGTAAGGGGCAGTTCTATACACCTGCGGAAGTAAGTCGCACAATGGCATCAATTATTGGTCTTCATAATGTTGATGTTAGTAATGATATAACAGTTTATGATCCAACGTGCGGTTCCGGTTCGTTGCTTTTAAGAGTTGGTCATGAAGCTACTGGCAAGGTAACTCTATATGGTCAGGAAAAAGAGTCTGCTACTGCTGGTCTGGCACGAATGAATATGATCCTCCATAATAATCCAACTGCAGAAATCAAGCAGGGGAACACAATTGCAAATCCTCTCTTTCAAGAAAAAGGCGAACTCAAAACATTTGATTTTGTCATTGCAAATCCTCCTTTTAGTTTGAAGAATTGGAATAATGGACTTACATTGCCAGGAGACGAGCCATATAATCGTTTTAAGGGGTATGGAGTACCACCCGATAAGAATGGTGATTATGCCTTTCTACTGCACATTGTTCGATCTTTAAAGCGTCATGGTAAGGGTGCTGTAATTCTTCCTCATGGTGTATTGTTTAGAGGTAATTCCGAAGCAGGAATTCGAAAAAATTTAATTAAGCGAGGATACATAAAGGGAATCATTGGCTTACCTGCTAATCTCTTTTATGGCACAGGAATTCCTGCTGCAATAATCTTGATTGATAAAGAGAACGCAGAAAGTCGCAAAGGTATCTTTATGATTGATGCAGGCAAAGGATTTGTTAAAGATGGAAATAAGAATAGATTGAGAGAACAGGATATTCGCAAAATCTCTGATGTCTTTAATGGTGGTTTGGAAATTCCTGGGTTTAGTCGCATGGTATCCGTGAGCGAGGTTGAATCAAATGAATTTAATTTGAACATTCCTCGATATATTGATAGTCAGGATAGTGAAGATATTCAAGATATTAAAGCACATCTAAATGGTGGAATTCCAAGATCTGATGTTGAAGAGCTGTCAAAATTCTGGAACATTTTTCCAACCCTAAAATCATCACTGTTTGAAAATCTGAATGAAAGCTATTGCAAGCTCTTGATTGATAAATCTGAAATTAGGGATGCAATTTTTTCTCATGAAGAATTTAAGTCATTTATTCAAGAGATGGATGCTGTGTTTGAGGATTGGAAAACAGTAACCACATCGATTCTAAATGTCTTAGATATTGGTGATAATCCCAAAATGCTTATTAAGAATATTGCAGAGAATTTACTCCAAGAGTTCGAGAATAAATCACTTGTAGATAAATATGATATTTATCAGCATCTGATGACCTACTGGTTTGAAATCATGCAGGATGACTGCTATATGATTGCATTCGATGGCTGGAAGGCTGAAACCTATCGAATCTTGGTTGAAAACAAGAAGAAGGTAAAGGTTGATAAAGGCTGGACTTGTGATCTTGTTCCTAAAGAGCTGATAATAAATCGTTACTTTCAAACTGAAAAGCAGAGTCTTTCTGACCTTGAAACTGAAAAAGAGAGCATTGCTAGTGAACTTTCTGAAATGGAAGAAGAGCATAGCTCTGAAGATGGCTGTTTTGCAGAACTTGAAAAAGTGAATAAAGCAAATGTTACCATTCGCATAAAAGAGTTAAAAGGTGAGTCTGATGTAAAAGAAGAACTTGCAGTATTGAAGAACTACTTGGACTTACTTACAAAGCAAGCATCTATCAACAAGAAGATTAAAGATGCTGAAAAAGATCTTGATGAAAAATTGTATGCAAAGTATCCAACACTTGATGAATCCGATGTAAAACAGTTGGTGATTTATGACAAATGGATGCAGAGTATTGAGTCGGCAATTAAGGGTGAGATTGATAACATAAGTCAACGATTAACCAATCGTATTAAAGAATTAGCTGAACGATATGAGATAACTTTGCCGGAAATTGACTTAAACGTGAAAAGTTTTGAGAATAAAGTCAGTGAGCATTTAAAGGCAATGGGTTTTGATATAATGTTGAATGGTGAGTTGTAAATTATGAATGAAGAAAACATACAACTTGCGAATAATGACACTCAAGTTAAACCGGGGTATAAAAGAACTGAGATTGGCGTGATTCCTGATGATTGGGAAGTTAAAACTATTGATGATGTGGCAACAGTTGTCGGAGGAGGAACTCCAAGCACAACTTGTTCTAGCTTTTGGAGTGGTGGTTCTATTAATTGGTTTACACCTACTGAGATAGGTTTGAACAAATATGTTTTTAGTAGTAAAAAGAAAATAACAGAAGATGGATTAAAGAATAGTTCTGCTAGAATATTACCAGAAAAAACAATTCTTTTAACATCTCGTGCAGGTATTGGTGATTTAGCTATCCTTCAAACAAGTAGTACAACAAATCAAGGATTTCAATCTATGATCTCGAAAGATATTATTAATAATGAATTCTTATATTATTTGATGAGTATTTCCAAGAAAAAGATTTTAGAAAAAGCGAGCGGAAGTACTTTTTTAGAGATTAGTCCTAATAATTTGAAATCAATACAAATCCCTCTCCCACCGCTTCCCGAACAAAAAGCGATAACTACTGTGTTATCTGATGCCGATAGTTTGATACAAGCTCTCGAAAAAAAGATTGCTAAAAAACAGCTAATTAAAAAAGGGGCAATGCAGAAGTTGCTTTCTCCGAAAGAGGGCTGGGAAGTTAAGACGCTCGGGGAGATTGCGAAATACAGACGCGGAAGTTTTCCGCAGCCATACGGGCTTCCTCAATGGTATGATCAAAACAATGGAATGCCATTTGTACAGGTTTATGATGTAGATAAAAACATGAAATTGAAATCTACTACAAAACAAAAAATAAGCGAATTAGCTAAAAACAAAAGTGTCTTTGTGAAAAAAGGTTCTATTATTCTAACTATTCAAGGTTCAATAGGAAGGATTGCAGTAACTCAATACGATGCTTATGTGGATAGAACATTGTTGATATTTACAGATTATTCAGTTCCTATGGATGTTGTATTTTTCTCTTTTATTGTCCAAGAGAAATTTAGAATTGAGAAAGAAAATGCCCCGGGAGGTATTATCAAGACAATAACAAAGGAGGCATTGTCCAAATTTGTTATTTCATTTCCAAAGACAAAAGAAGAGCAAGCAGGCATTGCTCAAATACTTACTGATATGGACAATGAAATAGAGCTTTTGCAAAAGAAGTTGGCAAAATATAAGCAATTAAAACAGGGGTTGATGCAGAATTTATTAACGGGGAAGATAAGGGTTTCAAATGCGTAAATGCGTAAATGCGAAAATGCGTAAATGACAGGAAGAGGGGCAAATTCGTAAATTGCAGGAAGAAGAGTAAATAGTTTGTAGTAAGTAGTAAATAGTTCACTCCGTGGGTTGGAAGAGGGAAAATGCGTAAATTGCAGGAAGAAGAGTAAATAGTTTGTAGTAAGTAGTAAATAGTTCACTCCGTGGGTTGGAAGAGGGAAAATGCGAAAATGCGAAAATGGCAGGAAGAGTTTCAAATGCGGAAATGCGTAAATTCGTAAATGCGAAAATGGCAGGAAGAGTTCAAATGCGGAAATGGCATGGATACCCCTCCGTCCAAGCCGTCATTTGTTTTTTGTTTAAAAGCAAATAACAGCGTGGCCACCTCCCCTAATTTAGGGGAGGAGTGCTTTGGGTCTGATGTGGGAAGTTGATTTTGAATATCTGACTTAGATCCGATGGTGGGCAAGAGGGGTAATGGTTGATTAAGACACTGCTGTTGGTAGGAAGAAGAGAACGTCCAACATTCAACGTCCAACATCGAATATTGAATGGAAGAGAAGACACGTTCGTGGGTAGGAAGAAAACTGAATATCCAATATCGAACACGGAATATCCAAGGGTGAAGGAAATATAAGACACTGCTGTGAGCTGGAAGAAGTTTTGCTTCTGTTTGTTTACGATGTTAAGGATTAACATGGTTGCCAAGGGGGCGAAGAAAGTTAAAAGGGAAAAGTTAAAAGGGAAAGGGTGGAAAAGCTTCAGTCTTCGCCCGTTGGGCTACGGCCCGACACAGCCGCAGGCATTTAGGAGGACAAGAAGAAAGAAAGGGAAAGGGGAGGCCTAAGATGCCGATGGGGACTGAGGTGTCGAGTCGAGAGGTCAGTGTCGAACCGTAGTATTGAAAAATGAAGAAACGAAGGCCTGTTCCCTGCCAAAAAGATAATAGTTGAACTCGAGATGGGAATGACCTTTGGTACTTCTTTCTTTGCCTTAGATTTCTGGTCGACCTGCCTGTTCGTGTACTCACGCAGACAGGCGTTACAGTACAGTGTAAATGATACAGAAGCTAAACTGTAGCGGCGAGTTACCTGCGTGACGGCATGTCATCATCGCCGAACAAAACAAGGTTCAACCGTAAAATTGAGGGCTGGAGAGGATACAAATAGTTATTGTTTGCAATCAAAAAACAATAATAGTACTATATTTTAATGATAGGGAAATTATTATGAATACTGTAAAATTAAAAGTTTTTGAATTTATTGGAAGTCCATTGTGCATATCAGCCGATGATGGTCAAAAGATTTTTGAAAAGATTCAGTCGTTATTGAAAGCAGGTAATTGCGTTGTTATTTCGTTTGAACATATAACAATGATGGTGTCTTTGTTTTTTAATGTTGCCATTGGACAATTATATAGTGCTTTTTCTGAAGAAGAAATTCGTGCAAAAATGAGTGTTGAAGGGCTTGCTGATGACGATATGGAGCTTCTAAAAAAAGTTGTTGAAAATGCAAAGAAATACTATGCTCATTCCGAGGAGTATAATTTGGCATTTATGGTAGAGGAGGATGATGGTGAATAATATTGAAAATAGAGAACATATAAATATATGGATAAATTCTATTAAAGATAAAATCCTTTTAGCACAAACAAGAGCGTCGGTTAAAGTAAATGCTGAAATGCTTCAACTTTATTGGGAAATAGGATCGGCAATCTTAGATGCTCAGCAAAACAAGGGGTGGGGAGTACATATTGTTGATAATCTATCTGAAAACTTAAAAAATAATTTTCCATATTCAACAGGTTTTTCGGTTCGTAATCTTAAATATATGCGGGCATTTGCCAAAGCGTACCCTCATTTTCCAATTGTGCAAGTGCCGCTTGCACAATTGGAAAATGAAGAAGTGCAAGTGTCTCTTGCACAAATCACCTGGTACCATCATATTAGTTTGCTAAGTAAAGTAAAAGATGTAACAGAGAGAGCTTTTTATATATCAGAAACAGCTAACAATGAATGGAGCAGAGACGTGATGCTGCTGCAGGTAAAATCTGATTTGTATGGTAGAAGCGGTAAGACAATAAATAATTTTACTGAAACTCTTCCTAAACCGCAGTCTGACTTAGCCCAGAGCATTTTTAAAGATCCATATAATTTTGATTTTCTATCGCTTACTAAAAAGATTAATGAACAGGAAGTTGAACGAAAGCTAACTGAGAAAATTACAGAATTTTTATTAGAGCTAGGTAAAGGCTTTGCTTTTATTGGGAGACAATATCCAATAGAAGTAGACGATACAGACTACAGAATCGATCTTTTGTTTTATCATACTTTTTTGCACTCGTATGTTGTTGTTGAATTAAAGGTAGGAGAGTTTAAACCAGAATACATTTCTAAACTTAATTTTTATATCTCGGCCATTGATGACAACATTAGAAGCAATAAAGACGACAAAACCATAGGGTTATTACTATGTGCATCCAAAAGTAATATAAAAGTTGAATATGCTATGCGTGGTTTTGAAAATCCCATTGGTGTTGCTGCATATGAATTAGAAAGAATGATTAATGAAAAGCTTAAAGATGATATTGATAAAAAATAATATACCACAATTGAGGTTTTACTGAGTCGGGATGGTTTGGGCTCGACTACTTTATAAAAGGTGCAGTTGGAGAAAAAGTTTTTAACTAAGCCAATTCGTTTTGAGGGTATTCATCGCATTGAGGAGTTGGAGTATCCGGTGCCTGCTCCTCTGTTCATAGAACGTTCGGTCGGAATCGTTGTTGAATTGAATCGAAGTTTACCAAAAAGTTCGGAAAAGGGCGGAGAAAATGCGGAAGAAACGCTAGGTAAAAAGAGGGGTGACAAGAGGGGGGATAAACTTACGGAAAATTGCCAGAAAATCTTGAATACCATGAAGGATGATCCTACCGTTAGCCATTCTCAATTGGTCGAAATTATAGGGATAGGTCCAACCAATATTGAAAAGAATATAAAATACCTTAAAGAGCATGGCTGGACTGCTAGAGTAGGAATAACCAAAAGTGGTCATTGGGAGGTCGTTGATGAGTAAGTTTGCAGAGGCGATACTACAAGGGAAGTAAAAGAAGTAATTTTAGTAATTCATAAAACTATGAACAGAAGAGAGAATCAATGAATAAAGTTGGGCAAATAGAACGCATAACACAAAATCGAGTGGTGAAACTTTTTAAAGATGAGTTGAAGTATGATTATCTTGGAAATTGGGAATATCGTGAGAGTAATAGCAATATTGAAGAGGATTTGCTAGCTTCATTTCTTGCGGGGCGTGGATATACTCAAGTTCAGATTGATAAAGCTATCTATGCTTTGAAGAGTACTGCAAGTAATTCTAATGATAATCTTTATACAACCAATAAGAATGTATATAAGCTTTTAAGATATGGAAAATCTGTGCAGGCTGCAGCTGGAGAAAATAATAAGACTGTTCATTTTTTTGATTGGGAGACTATTGAGAATAATCATTTTGCAATTGCGGAAGAGGTAACGGTTAAGGGAAATCACAATAAGCGACCAGATATTGTAATTTATGTGAATGGAATTGCACTGGGGGTGATTGAACTGAAGCGTTCGACGGTTTCGATTGAAGAGGGTATTCGCCAGAATATTACTAATCAGCAGGATCATTTTATTCAACCATTTTTTTCAACAATTCAATATCTTTTTGCGGGTAATGATACTGAAGGGCTGCGTTATGGAACTATTGAGACACAAGCCAAGTATTATTTGACTTGGAAAGAGGATGTTGAGGATAATAGTCGAATTCTGCTTGATAAGTATATTCTGAAAATGTGTGATAAAAAACGTTTTATGGAAATTATATATAATTTTGTTCTGTTTGATGGTGGAGATAAGAAATTGCCGCGGGTTCACCAGTACTTTGGCATTAAGGAATCTCAAAAATATGTCAAGAGATATGAGGGTGGAATAATCTGGCATACTCAAGGAAGTGGTAAGAGTATTGTTATGGTTATGCTTGCCAAATGGATTCTAGAGAATAATCCACATGCACGAATTGTAATTCTTACTGATAGAGATGAGCTGGATAAGCAGATTGAACGAGTATTTACTGATGTAGGAGAGGATATTTATCGAACTCGTAGTGGTAAAGATCTGATGGTGCAGCTTGCTCAAACTACACCTAGATTGCTGTGTTCGTTGATTCATAAGTTTGGTGATCGTTCTGATTCTTTAAGCGACAAGGAATTTGATGATTTCATTAAGGGCTTGGAGAGTCAGCAATCTCAGGCAATTGGACAAATTTTTGTTTTTGTAGATGAGTGTCATAGAACGCAAAGTGGACGACTTCATCGTACTATGAAGGCTAAGTTGCCAAATGCTGTCTTTATTGGCTTTACAGGGACTCCATTGTTAAAACAGGATAAGAAGACTAGTATGGAAGTGTTTGGTAAATATATTCACACATACAAGTTTAATGAAGGTGTAGAAGATGGTGTTATTCTGGATTTGATGTATGAAGCAAGAGATATTGATCAGCATTTGGTTGGGCAGAAAAAAGTTGATCAGTGGTTTGCTGCTAAGACTAAGGGATTGAATGACTTTCAGAAGTCAGAAATCAAAAAGGTATGGGGAACTATGCAGCAGGTCTTGAGTAGTCGTTCAAGAATGGGGCAGGTTGTCTCAGATATTGTTTTGGATTTTGAGGTTAAGGCGCGATTAAATTCAGATGTGGGAAATGCAATTTTAGTTGCTGGTTCAATTTATGAGGCTTGTCGATATTATGAGTTGTTTGAAAAAACGCCACTTAAAGATAAGGTTGCAGTTGTTACATCATATAGTCCTAATCCAAGTGATGTGGTGACAGAAGACATTGGCGAGAATACAGCTACTGCAAAAGAGTTTACGTATAACCTATATACGGAACTATTGAAAGATCTTCCTGCTGAATCTGGTAAGTCAAAAACAGAAAGCTATGAAGATTGGGCTAAAGAAAAGTTTATAAAAGAGCCTGCAAATATGAAACTTCTAATTGTTGTTTCCAAGCTTCTGACGGGTTTTGATGTTCCAAGTTGTACTTATCTATATCTTGATAAAAGCATGCAGGATCATGGTCTCTTTCAGGCTATCTGCCGTGTAAATAGATTGGATACTGATGATAAAGAATTTGGCTATATTGTGGATTATAAAGATCTATTTAAAAAAGTTGAAAATGCAATTTCAGTTTATACTTCAGAGTTGGATAGCGATGAGTTTGGTAATGAAGAAATTGCTATATTGTTGAAAGATCGTCTGGAGAGTGGACGAGAAAGGCTTGATGATGCTTTAGAAGAAATTGCTATGCTTTGTGAGCCTGTTGAGCCACCCAAAGACACATTGGCATATATTCGTTATTTCTGTGGTAACACAGAAATTGAGGAAGAACTTAAAGAGCGAGAAACTATGCGTGTGTCATTGTACAAGAAAACAGTTGCATTGATTCGTGCTTATGCCAATATTGCAGATGATATGGAAGCAGCTGGATATTCTGAAAAAGATATTGCAAGTATAAAGAAAGAGCTTGATTACTACCTTAAGATTCGCGAAGAGATAAGAAAGGCTAGTGGCGAATCTCTGGATCTTAAAGCTTATGAAGCTGATATGCGACACCTGCTTGATACTTATATTCAGGCTGATGACTCTGTGGTAATATCGTCCTTTGGAGATCTGACCTTGCTTGAAATAATTGAGAACACAGGTATTGCTGATGCAATAAAAGACTTGCCAGATGGAATCAAGGGAGATGAGAAGGCTGTTGCTGAAACAATAGAGAATAGTGTTCGTGTTAAGATTATGCGAGAACATATGATTAATCCAGCATTCTTTGATGAAATGTCAGAACTACTTTCTGAAATTATCAAAGCTCGAAAAACAAATGCTATTGCGTATAAAGAGTATTTGAAAAGAATCGCAGATCTTATTAGGAAGGTCAATACTGGAAAGGGTGATGATACTCCTGATTCTCTTAAGACAGTTGCTCAACGTGCATTGTATGACAACTTGAATGAGAATGAAGAGCTGGCTTTGAAGCTTGATAAAGCCGTTAAATTGGCAAAGCCTGATAGTTGGCGTAGTACTGTTGCAAAGCAGAAAGTAGTAAAACATGCCATTTATGAGCAACTGCTTGGCTTAAGTTTGAAACAGCAGGGGAAAAGCACACACGACTCAGCTTTAAGCTATCATGAAAATATTAATGAAGAAGTTGAAAGAATCTACAATATTGTTTTTGAACAGACAGAGTATTGATTTGTTGAATCTTGTAGAGATGACATCTTAGTAGCATCGGGTTTTAACCCGAGGTTAGTGTATAATAAATATGCTGAACCCTGACTCGATTTTATGAGAGAGGCTTTAGCCACTCATAACAAACCCTAGGCGCTAGCTTTGCTAGTCCCGGTGTGCGGGAAGCGTAGCGAATGTCCTATGGATGACATAAGTATACTCAGATGCCATCCCTATGGGATTCGTTTTGTTATTGTATTGTCCTAGGGTTAAAACCCTAGGCTACAAAGATGTCGCCCCGCTGGGGCTAGTATTACCCACTCAAACCGTGATAGAGCCATAAAAAAGATAAGCAAGCAGATGAATACAGAAAACAATACAAATAAGCAGACCATTGATTTATCCACAGAAAAATATCCTCTTGTAATTGATGTTGAACAGAAGGATATTAAGCATGTGCATTTGAGTGTTTATCCTCCAAATGGAAAAGTTAAGATTGCTGCTCCTTTACGAATGAATTTAGATACAATTAGAGTTTTTGCAATAGACAAGCTGCAATGGATAAGAAAGCAACAGTTGGCTTTTAAGAATCAGAAGCGAGAATCACCGAAAGAGTACGTTACAAAAGAGAGTCATTATTTTAAGGGGAAGAGATATTTGCTTAAGGTTGTTGAACAAGATTCAAAACCAAAAATTGTATTAGAGCATAGTAAGGTTTATATATATGTTCGCCCTGGAACATCAAATGAAAAGCGGGAAGATATTTTAGATGAGTGGTATCGAGTACAGTTGAAAAATACAGTTCCCGAATTACTAGTCAAGTGGGAAAAAATTATTGGTGTACAGGCAAATGAATTTAGAATCAAGAAGATGCGTACAAAGTGGGGGACTTGTAATGTGGATGCAAAACGTGTATGGTTAAATCTTGAGTTGGCAAAAAAACCTGTAGAGTGTCTGGAGTATATTATAGTTCATGAACTTGTTCATTTGCTGGAACGAAGGCATAATGATCGATTTGTAACGTATATGAATAAGTTTATGCCCAGGTGGAAATTTTATAAAGACGAGTTAAATAGATTGCCATTCAGACATGCCGAGTGGAATTATTGAATTTTATTGCATGGTAAGCGTTCCGTGTTACGTACTCTTCAGCCTTCGCAGTGCCTACGGCTCGACAAAGACGAGGCAGGTGTTAATCAATATTTAAACAATTGACAAAAAGAAGATTTTCAAACGTCAAGAGTGAAAGGTTTCACCTTTGATTGGTGAATTTACTGAAATAACACTCAGTAATTAGATGTAACATAACCAATTATTACAGCATTTGCAACAACTCTTTTGTCTATACGATATATTTGGCTTCTTCCACCTTCTTTTTGGATTTTCTTGAAAAGTTGGTTTTAATGTTTAGATCATTAGGTTCAAAATTGCGCAGTTATTTTGAATACAGCGGATTTCTTTGTTAGCTAATACTTTTGCTGAGGCTTGTCATTAAATCTTTTAACTCATTATTTTCATCAAGCATGTCATATTGATTTCCTAAACCAAGAAACAAACTGTTTCTCATGTTGTTAACTTTTTTAAGGTAAGGTAACGTTTTCTGAGAGACGAAATCGACGAATATAGATAAATCTTTTCTGCATCTGGGAATTTTGTAGCCATCTCTGGAAGCTGCAACAGGAACTCCTTGATCTCGAAGAGGCGCAATTATCTTTTGTTGCAACCACGCTTTATCCTTCTGATCTTCAGCCAATCCTTCCTGCTTTAGATAGTCTAGGAGTCGGTCTCCACAAACAAAATTATCGGGGCTTTCCTCTGCCGAATATAGTAAATATTCAAGCGCCTCTCGAAGAAGGTCGTCATCTGTTGATTCTAAAAACTCCATAGATGCGTTTGTACAATGTCGTTCGATTTCGAGATCAAGCTCTTCCGACTCCTCTTCAATGCGCGGCTCTTGAGTCGCTCTTGGCCAAACTTCTACTACTGATAGAATAGGTTCTAATTGTTTATAAGCCGTTTCATCGTCATCTCCTTGTGCAAATCTTCGCACAGTTCCTGCTACAAAATCTGCGATCTGAAGCATTGGCGTATCTGCAGGAGAGGAAACCGTCAGGTGTTTGTGCGGATTGAAGATGCTAGGTTGAAAATGTTTATTTATGTACTTTTTGAAGCCGTCCATAAACTCTTCATTCCCGAAGGAGTCAATTGTGACTTTCACTTCATAAAGGCCTCTATATACTTTTTCAAAGAGCCGTCTCTGGCAGTATTTATAGGCCGATTTTTTATAGGGAAATCCACCATCTTTGTGTAGATATTTTTTCCGCACAATAAATACAATACATCGTGAGTTCAGAGCTGCAAGATCTTGACAAATAGCCTCTCTTATTCTCGATCTTCCACCAACAGCAGAGGATTTTAATTCAGCGCCTCCCCGATGTTTTTTGCGTATGATCTCTAATTGTTGTTCGTCAGATGATTTGTCATCTTCATTACACGCTACAGCACAGATTGCATAACATTCATCATTTAAGACGGGAGTTCCTGACTCATCAATATATATATTTTGCCGAATATTCATGTGATAATCATCTAGACAACAATTATTATACCTGTTTGTAAAATAATGTCTTATAATATTTTGTTAATAATCTCAAAGGTGATTTTTGTCACCTTTGATTGGTGAATTTAAAGTTTCTGTTAACGCCCACATAACCTGTTTGCGTAAATGGCATTTATTCTGCCTGCGAAGCAGGAAAATCATAATACATGATATAGCAAATCTGCTTCATGTGATTGTTATATATCGATATAATTTGCATTTCATCCCGAAAATTCTTCAAATGAAATATTGCATTTTATATCAGGGCAGTATTTTTTAAAGGTATTAGTAAATATCTTTTTTACTAAATCTCTTGTTTTGTTTAGATAATTTTTATTTACTTCTAACAATATTGCATCATGCATAGGAATTAAGATTCTTCCATTCTTAAATTGCGAATTAAAATCAATGATACTTTCTTTAAAAATTAAAGAGGCAGTTCCTTGTATTAACTGATTAGGGATCCATCTTTTTTCACTATAATTACTACCATTTATGTTTTCTAAATATCGATTATTTCCATTTGGTGTTTTCGAGAATCCTAACTTTTCAGATTCACTTATGAAAGTTGATTTCCAAGCGATCAGTTCTGCAAAATGACTAAAAAATCTTAGTGCTTTTTCTCCAGCATCTTCATCACTCAAAGAAATGATAAGACTTTTTATTTTATCTTTCTTCATTCCATACATAAACGACAAAAAGATTTTTTTGGCAAGTTTTCTGTTACTAGTATTGTTAAAAATCAATATACTTAATTGTTCATAGATATCCCCGGAGTTGTATAATTCTTTTAATTTTGTATCACCAGATAAAGAAGCTAGAATTCCTGGTTCAAATATATCAAAATCTGCATATAAAAAGCAATGATCATCATTGGGGATAAAAATATCTCGGTTTTGCTTTTTTAGATATTGAATTCCAGGTTTGTTTATTAATATACGCCCGGTCACAGTTCCCATGATTTCATACTCAGGATATATGTATGAGTAATTGTCAATCCGATACTTAATTAATTCATTATAATCTCGATTAGAGTTTTTAGCATTTAACAAAAGCTTTAAAAAAGGATTAGATTCGCACATAAATTCTGTTGTATCCCAAAAATTAGAATTAAAATCTGATTCAAACTTTTTGGAATTAAGATGCATGGAAATATCTTCCCATGTTAGCGCCCGATTAATTTTTGATGTATTGAAACCATAATCAAATTCCAATTTCTTAATATTTTTATAATATTTTTTTCTTAAATATTGCAATCTATTTTCAAGTTTGTCTTGTGATACTTTAATACCAATCAATTGATTCTTTATAAATATATTGTAGATTTCAGTTTCAATGTCAAAATATCTATTATTCTCTTTTTTTTCTTTAGCCTCTAAAAGCATTTCTTTAAAACTAATTTTAAAACTTTTTAGTAATGACTCAATAAATTCATGATTATCAATATCTTCTGGTTTAATCTTCAATTTGATAATACTGTTTACCCATTTTAATGTTTTTGGGTCAGTGGATTTACCAATTATTCCATTTAATGTCCACGGACACTCTTTCTCGAAACTACGTTTTGGTTTGCCAGTTAATAATCTCTTGATAGTAATAACGTCCCATATTTCGGGCAAATAGTCTACTTTTAAATTTCTAGCAGATTCAATTGCTTCTTCAAAACCAAAAGAAACTATTCTTTTTTCATTTAATATTTGATCAATGTTTTTTGTATAATAATATTGATCGTTTTTGGAATAAAATATATGTGGTTTAGAGGAAAAAGGATCTTTCAAAATAATTGAGAAGCACAACTTAAACATAGAAACCAACTTCTTTTATAAGGTCATAATATTTTATTTCTTTTGGCAAAACTAAATACTGATCACCGTTTTTTTGTTTTAGTTTTCTATAACAATTTTTGTTTTCTTTAAATATAAGATTTTCTTTAGATTTAATTTCAAAATATTTTAGCTTTTGTATAGCGATTATTTTATGTCTTTGTACCATAAAGCTATCATCCTTATTTATACTCTTTAAAATTAATTTCCTATGTTCATTAGATCCGTTTTTTCCAACATATAATAATGCTCCACAGATCATAGCGTCTCGTTCATCTGTTTTAAGGATTTCAATAGCTTTCTCTAAAAAAATAGGATCAAATTGATCTTGCATGATGAGAACCTTCCAAAGAAGATAGTTTTGCCATGAATAAATTGATTTACAACTATCAACTATGTAATTTTTAATTTTAACAATTTCACTTTTATTTAAGTCAACAGAGATTAAAAGATTGTAAAGATAGTCAGTGTTTACTGGGAAATCAATTATTGCGTCAAAAATTTTATCTTTTATTAAATCAAAATAGTCATCAGGTTTTTCAATATCTTTACACAATGCTATCTTAGAAATTCTATTCACATAAAATCTGAATTCTCTTGACTCAAAATCATTTTTTTCTATGCATTCTTCAATACCTTCTTTTGTATCTTTAAATGCTAAAGCTACAATCGATTTTTTTTTACTTTTATACATAGCATCAATACGTTCTAAATCTAAAGAATTATTTTTGGTAAAATTGATATAACTATCAGATCCATTTTCCAATATTTCTGTTTTCTTACCATTAAGTGTAAGATTTAATTTTCTTAATTCATGACATAATATTTTTAATGCTTTCCTTGCTTCAAACTTGTCTTTACAAATAATTCTAATGTCGTCCATATACCGATAATAATCAAAGCCTTCATTTATTAGCTTATCATCTATAGGTTTCATGTACATATTCGCTAAAAAAGATGAGATATCTCTATTCTGAGGCAAGCCGCTTTCACCATTATAACTCCATTCAATTAATGATTTCATAATTGAATCAATACAATAGTTTATTTGGGGTAGTTTCGTTTCTTCAACTTCGAGAAATTTTAGATTATCTTTTAAAATCTTTGTAAGCTTTGTTAAATTTATGTTTTCAAAGTAGTTTTGTATATCTGTAAATAATAAGCATTTATCATCAGCATCAATTTTTATATATTCTTCGAATTTTTTCCATTGTTCTATTGAATTATAAAATAAATATCTATTCCTTTTATTCTTATAGTCATTTTTTACAAAACGATGACTAAGGACGCGACAAGACACTAAAGGATCTAAATTTTCGATCAATATCAAACCAAATGTATGATATGCAATTCGATCAAAGAAATTTGTTTCCAATGCATATCTTAAAGTTCCTTGTTTTTTAGGGATATTTAGTAGAACTCTTTTTTTTGGTAAATAAACGCCACTGTTTTTATTTACATTTTCATCAAAATATTCTTTGATTTCTTTTTTGTCAAATTTATCTTCATATAATAGAGGATCTTTGAACCAATCATCTTTCATGTCTTGTTCTAAATAACGTACTATTTTCTTTAAGTCGAATGAATATTCTCCAATAATTAATTCATTATTATTATTTTCTTTTGAATTAGTTTCCTGCTTTTTAGTGTTGCTAAAAAATGATCTATTTATAATATTCGTAATCTTAAAAAAATCAGATATTTTTTTCATTGTGTAATGCGTTCCTTTGAATAATAAAATGATCTATGTTTCAATGATTTCATTTATATTGCTTTAATATCTATTTAATTGGAATAATTTAAATAATAAACCAAATATATATAACAATTATTATATCTATTTAATTTGAGTGTTTTTTAATAATTAAAAAAGGTAAGTTTTTCACCCTTGATTGGTGAACTTACTGAAATACCACTCAGTAATTAGATGTAACATAACTAATTATTGTAGCATTTGCAACAACTCTTTTGTTTATATGATATATTTGTCTGAAAAAGTTCTAAGTTCTATGTTCTAAGGTCTAAGTTAAGCCATTCCAGTAGGCCATTCGTTGCACTTCCCGCAGACCGGGACTAGTAAACTAGCTGTCGCAGGCTCCAGCCTATCTCCCGTTGGTCG